>Ga0207706_10000038_pt1 | contig 132725 bp, 111 predicted proteins | sample KBSC53metaG_FD_184318 | JGI IMG/M metagenome (GOLD analysis project Ga0207706, IMG submission 184318) | Corn rhizosphere microbial communities from Kellogg Biological Station, Michigan, USA - KBS C5-3 metaG (SPAdes) (version 2) | ecosystem: Host-associated > Plants > Roots > Rhizosphere >...
ACCTGCTCTACTCGGCCAGCCCTCAGCACCGCGACAATCTGTCCCAGATCGAAGGCTTCGTCCTGCTCGTGGGTGACGATGACGGTGGTGATTCCCACCCGCTCGATGACCGCACGGAGTTCACGTCGAGTCCGCTCGCGCAGTGTGGGATCCAGGTTGGAGAGCGGTTCGTCGAGCAGGAGGACCCGCGGTTCCGGCGCCAGCGCTCGAGCCAGGGCGACCCGTTGCTGTTGTCCACCGGAGAGTTCTCCCACCCGCCGCCGCTCGTATCCCTCCAGTTCCACCAGGCGGAGCGACTCCGCGATGCGACTCCGCAGCGCCTCGCCTTTGACACCGAGCGATTCCAGCCCGAAGGCGATGTTCTCGCCCACGTCGAGGTGGGGGAAGAGCGCATAGTGCTGAAACACCATGCCGAAGCGTCGGGCCGCGGGCGGAACCCGGGTGACATCCTCGCCATCAACCACGATGCGTCCCGAGTCGGGCGACTCGAACCCGGCCAGGAGCCGCAGTGTCGTCGTCTTTCCACTCCCGCTCGGTCCCAGCAGCGCCAATACCTGACCTCGGCTCAACTCCAGCGAGACACCGTCCGCGGCAATCGTCTCGCCGAAGCGCTTGCTCACCCGGTCGAGGATGAGATAGGGAGGCTTCACCTCGGTGCTCACGGCTTCCATCTCCCTGAGCCTCGCACGTGCTGATCCCAGTAGGTCATCCAATCGCCGCCTTTGTCGGCGAGCATCTCCCAGTCCATTGGCGCCACCTTCATCTCCTGTTCGACGTCGGCTACCCATTGGGGCACCGAATCGGCAGGGAGATCGAGTCGAGCGGGTAGTCGATAGACCTTCCGCGCGGTCAGCAGTTGTCCCTCGATGCTGCCGACGAACTCGATGTACTCCTTGGCCGCTTCGGGGTGCTTGGCGCCGCGGACCAGAGCCACCGCATCATCGATCACCACCGTCCCGCTCGAGGGAAAGGTGTAGCCGAACGGCATGCCCTTGGAGCGGCTGATCAGGATATCGGGGAGGTCCCACAAGGTCACCAATCCCTCCTGGCGCGCGAGTTTCTCGTCCAGCAGTGCCGGATTCAAGGCGTAGGTTCGGGTCTGCGCGTCCAGCCGGCGCAACCACGCCATCGCGCGCGTGGTGTCACCCGTCTCCCGGATGCTCCGCTCGATGATCAGCCCCCAGATCGCGCGCATGGTTCCGCTCGCGACCGGATCGCGAATCAGCACCCGATCGTGCCAGCGCGGCGCCAGCACATCGTCCCAGTCCTTCGGTGCCTCGCTGGCCGACACCGCGGCGGAGTTGTACGCGATGATGGCCGGCGTTCGGTAGACCGGAAAGTATTGATCTCCTGCGGTCTTCGGGACCGAGGATGCCCAGCTGGGTCGATAGTCGGCCAGGAGCGAATCGGCTGCGCCGCGCTGGAAAATGGTCGTGGGCCCGCCGAACCACACGTCGGCCTGGGGATTCACCTTCTCGAAGCGCAGGCGCTCGAGAATTTCCTGGCTGCCCAGATCGAGCCAGCGGACGTCGATGTCGGGATGGTGCGCTTCGAAGGCGTGTTCGATCAGGATGAGCTGGTCGCGTCCGTGGGGAGAGTAGACGGTGAGCGGAATTCGACGGTCACGCCCGCAATGGAGGAGGGCGCCCAAAGCCAAAAGCGTGAGAAGTGAGCGGTGAGAAGTGAGAGGGGAATGGATCGACGCCTTACGGCGCACGGCTGCCACTCTTTACTTCGGCGAGAGCGAGAAGATTCGCGAACAACCTGAAGGCGCCGGGCACCCCGGCAGGAAGCTGTCGGAAGAAGCTCAGGCCGGTATAAACGTAGGTCCCCGAACCGACCTTTGCGATCAGCAGCCCGCCTTCGAGCGGCGGGTCTCCCGGGTCATGCATCGACAGCACCGAGTGATACTGGGGATCCCACGAGTGGGCGAAATAGAGGCCCCGTTCCTGGACCCACCCGGCCCAGTCCCCGAGGCCGATGCGATTGGGACGAAGCAAAACGGGAGACACCGGCTGTACCGGAGTCACCGCGGCCGTTTCGTCGGTCACTCGGTCGTGGCCACCGAGCAGCGCGGTCCCGCCGACCGAAGGAGATCCCCGCCGAGTCGTCGAGACGGTGGTAGTCCCCGGGGCGCGGCTTCCCACGGTGAGCGGGTAGGGAGCGTAGTCATTCAGGAAAAAGGCGTACTGCTGGTACTGCACCAGGACCAGTCCGCCCTTTCGCGCAAAGGCGAGCAGGTTGTCGTTGTTCCCCAGCAGATCCGGGTCGGTTTCATAGGCCCTTGGACCGACGATGATCGCCCTGAAGCTGGACAGATCGGTCCGGTCGAGCGCCTTGCCGTCGAGCAGCTCGACCTTGAGACCGACGGTCTGTAACGCCTCAGGGATGCGATCCGCGGCGCCCCGGATGTATCCGATGCGCGCCACGTGCGGCAGCGTGAGGCTCGCCGCGTGGATCGTCGACTTGGCGTCCCGATAGTAACTGCGCGGTCTGATGTGCGAGTACGCGATGGTGAAGCTCCCGCCGTCGTAGTGGTTGCCCGCATCGTCCTGCGCAACCGCGAAGACCTCGTAGGACCCGGCGGTGAGCTTCTGAGGAGGCTGCAGCGTAAAGGTAAAGCTGGCCCGTTCGCCCTCCCGGCTGAAGTGAAACGGCTGCGCTGCCGGAGCGCTCCAGCCCTTCGGAACACTCAGCGTCACCTTCCCTCGAGTCGAGTCGCGCGCGCCATGAGTCAGAGTCACGACGAACTTCCGGGCTCCGCTGCCCACGGGCCACAGTTCGGTCTCCGGCTGGAGCTTCACGTCAACGCGGGAAACCACGTTGATGGGAGAACGGATTTCACCCCGGGCTTGATCGTTGGTGCGGTACACCACCTCGCGGGGCAGGTAAGCCGTCCCGGAGCCCAATGGGACCTGCGCCTCGACTTTGAATGGGGGATCCTCGAAGGGCAGACCCCAGCTGGAACGATTCGCCGGATCCCAGCGATAGAGATCGCCGTCCCGGGGTTCACGAAGGAAGTATGGTGTGGTCGGCTTCAAGTTTTCGGGGACCTTGAGGCGAAGCCGCGCCGAGGCCACGCTATTCGGCGCCAGTTGGCCGCCGCCTTTGCTCAGCGGTTGCCACCCCGAATCGCCCAGGCCGAGACAGGTGCCCCGGTGAATGGCCATCGGGACCGGGACGCTGCTGGCTGAATCCACCTCGAGCCGCCACCCCAGCGACGGGGACACGAAGCAGAGATCCACGGCCTGCGCCGTGGGGCCCGCGTTCCAGACCGATGCCGTTGCTCTCAACTCCTGGCCGGGAACGACGCTGGAGTCGTCGCTATAGGCATCGACCAGGAGATTGGAGCTCCGAGCGATCGCGTCGCTCAGCCGGCTCGCCTCGCCTTCGAAGTCTTCTTCCGGACCGGTCTGCCTGATCAGCTTTGCTGCAGCTGAAAGATCCGAGCGCGCCGATATGAGTAGAGCCGGAACCTTGGGCGCCTCCGTCGGCGAGATCGCCGCCCGCGCCTCCCCCAGCTTCGCGTTGTAGCTCTTCAGCGTGCGATCGAGACTGGCCTTGTCGGCTGCCTTGAGCGTGAGCGCATCGGGAGTTCCGGCCAGCGTCGTGTCGATCCCGTCGAAGATCCCAGCGGTTCCCTTCCCCGTGCGGTCCTTGATCAACGCCAGCCGTATCAATGAGGGCCCGATGTGCTGCAGCTGACCCATGTCCTGCGAGCGGTGGAGGCTCCTGCCCCGCATCGCGATCTGGTGGAACGACTGGCCCACCGCGGGATCCAGGGTGCCGCCCTGAAGGGTGATCGTCGTAGCGGCGGAATCGAACCGGGCGCTGCGGTAGAGCTTGAGCGGAGTCCAGGGAGTAAATCCCTCTTCCGTCAACAACTCGGGAAAGCGCGTCGAGTCTCCCGCGATTTCGAACACTTGTGAAGCGGCCCAACCGGCGGCCTGGTGCTGGCCATGACCATCGCGCGGCGTGCCCGAGAAGATCGAAACGATGACCTGGGGACGGAACCGGCGGACGATGCGCACCACGTCCTTGAGGACGCTGTCCTTGGGCCAGTGGTCCCAGGTGTCGTCGAGGGACTTGGAGAACCCGAAGTCATAGGCCCGGGTGAAGAACTGCTGAGCGCCGTCGAGCTGTCTCGCCGCCAGTAATTCTTCACTCCTCAGCAGACCCAGCTCCTCCCCCAACTCCTCGCCGATCAGGTTCTGTCCGCCTTCGCCCCGGTTCAGTGAGAGATAGCCCGCGGCGGCTCCCATGCCCCGGACCAGCACGGTCAGCAGCTCGGTGTCCTCGTCGTCCGGATGAGCGCCGATCAGCAGGACCCGTTTGTACTGACCCAGCAGCCGAAGCTGCTGTTCCAGCGCGGGCAACCCCCCCGTGGACGGGGGCTGGAGTTGAGCGACGAGGGTCTGAAAGAAGGCCTGCGCGGCGAGGAAGAGGACTGCCGCGCGCAGGGATCGCAGGAGCACGGGGGCCGTCAGGTCGGGTTACAGCGCAAGGTAACCGGCCCCCGTGAGCGGAGAAAGGACGTTGCGGCCTGGCCCGTCAGGCGCCGAGCGGCTCCCGCTTGAGCGCCCGGCTGAGTTCCGGATAGCGCTTCCAGAGGTAGACACCCATGACCGTCGTGGCGAGCAGGTTGGCCGCGAGGACCCAGAAGAGGGGGAACATCCGGCTCACTTCATCGGCCACAGTTTGCAGGACGACATAGAACGCCACTTCGAAACAAACGAAAAGAATGACGAGCGCGATCAGGCACGCCGGTTGCCGCGCGGCAATCCGGACCAGCATGGTGACCAGGAACCCGAACGCGAGAAAGGCGAGGAAGTGGACGGCGGTGTAGAGGACGACCGCGGCGAAGTCGATGTTGGCCGTGTCCGGTGTCGAAGCACCGAATACCAGCACCTGCCCCAGCACACTGGGGGTAAGCAGCGGCTTGCCGTGGAAGAGATCACGCAGCAGAAAAAGTACGGCGACTGCCGTGCCGCCGAGAAATCCGGTGTCGGTTGCTTCACCCCAGACCGAATGCCGGTGCACCATCGGTCCCTCCTGACCAGCGAGAGGGCTGGATCCGGCGTCCGGTCGCCGGTCAGGAAAACCGGGCGCATTCATGAGATAGCCGCGTCCGGCGATGGGAGCAAGGGCTTGTAGTCCGGATGCCTGCTACTCGTTCTTCCGGCCCACCACGAAAGCAGAGACGAACATGACGAGCGCGGAGAACAACAGAAGGGAGGCGAAGATGTGAAGCGTATCCTGGAGGAGGAGAATCATCCCGACGGAGACCAGGATGGTGCCGCCCCCACGCAGGATCTCGTCCAGATTCTTCCAGTTGGTGTGTCGCCCCCAGTTGACCGCGGAAACGAACCCGGCGATTCCCAGCGCCAGGATGGCCACCCAGATCCAGATCCAATACGTGCCGCCGAAGATCACGCGGGCTCCCTGGTATGCCGGTGGGCGCTGCACTTGGGGCAGGGACACTGGGCCAGCAGACGCTCGAAGGTGTAGATCCCGGTGCCGTGACCGTCGCTCCACTGCACCTTGATGCCATAGGCCCCGACCAGGGCGACCGTCAGGGGACGGACCTCCGCCTCAATGGTGGCGGGATCCAGCAACGGATGTCCGGTCATCTCCTCGATACAGGCGGCACAGGGACAGGCGAGGCGCAACGGCCGGGCCGGGAAGAATCCGACGTGGCCCGCGGTATCCCACTCGATGATGATCCCGTCATCGCGCCTGGTGATGGCGTGAGGGACTACAGTGGTTTTGGTCATCGCCCTGCCGCGGTTTATACTTGGACCTACCAAACCCGCTACTCGGTCCCGTCAGGCTTATGTCATCCAACCGCCCCGATCCGTTCTCAGTCCGCTCCGTCATCCAGCTGGGCTCCGACCGCGCCACCGTCTATCACCTGCCCACCCTGGAGCGCCAGGGCGTCGGGCGGCTCGACCGTTTGCCCTTCTCGATCCGAGTCCTGCTCGAAAATGCTTTGCGATTCGCTGGGCGTGGGATCGTCACCGACGTCCATGTCCGCAACCTGGCCGGCTGGAACTCCGCCGGTGCCGCGCAAGGTGAGATCCCCTTCATGCCGGCCCGCGTGGTGCTGCAGGACTTTACCGGCGTACCCTGCGTAGTCGACCTCGCGGCCATGCGTGATGCCATGGCCGAGATGAAGGGAAATCCCGACAAGATCAATCCGATCGTCCCTTGTGACCTGGTGATCGACCACTCGGTCCAAGTGGATTTTTTCGGATCGCCTGACGCCTACCAACGCAACGTGGAGCTCGAGTTCGAGCGGAACCACGAGCGCTATCAGTTGCTCAAGTTCGCCCAGCGTGCCTTCCGCAACTTTCGGGTGGTTCCGCCCGGGACCGGCATCGTCCACCAGGTCAATCTCGAATACCTGGCGCCCGTGGTCCAGCTTCGGGAGCAACATGGGGAGGTCACGGCCTACCCGGATACCCTGGTCGGCACCGACTCCCATACCACCATGATCAACGGACTCGGCGTGCTGGGCTGGGGCGTGGGGGGAATCGAAGCGGAGGCCGTGATGCTGGGCCAGCCATACTTCATGCTGATCCCCGAAGTCGTCGGTATGAAGCTTTCCGGCGCGTTGCCAGCCGGTACTACCGCCACGGATCTGGTCCTCACGGCCACGGAGATGCTACGCAAGAAAGGCGTGGTGGACAAGTTCGTGGAATTCTATGGACCCGGACTCTCCAGCCTCGGCCTCGCCGATCGCGCGACCATCGCGAACATGGCCCCGGAATACGGAGCCACGATGGGATTCTTTCCGGTGGACGCGGAGACGCTGCGCTACCTCGAACGCACCGGCCGGGACCGCTCCATAGTGGAGCGGGTCGAACGGTACTGCAAGGAGCAGGGACTGTTCCGCACCGACTCGACTCCCGATCCCGAGTTCACCTCGAGCCTGGATCTTGATCTATCCAAGGTGGTGCCAAGCCTCGCGGGACCCCGGCGTCCGCAGGATCGGGTGCCGCTCTCCCAGCTCAAGCAGAATTTCTATGTCTCGCTGCCCGACCTGATGACCGCAACGGTACCCCAGGCGAGACGGGAACTGGCGGAGGTGAACTACTCCCGTTGGGTGAACGAGGGCGGCGGCGGCACCATTACCACGACGGCGGAGAGTCCCCCGGTCGCGCGGCCGGTCGTGAACGGAGAAGCCTGCGAGCTGCGCGACGGCTCCGTGGTGATCGCGGCCATCACCAGCTGTACCAACACTTCAAATCCGTCGGTGATGATGGGTGCCGCCCTTCTCGCCAAGAAGGCGGTGGAGCGCGGTCTCAAATCGCAGCCCTGGGTCAAGACTTCCATGGCTCCGGGGTCGCGCGTCGTCACCGAGTACCTCACGGCGTCCGGTCTCATGCCGTATCTCGACAAGCTGAATTTCCAGGTCGTCGGCTACGGCTGCACCACCTGCATCGGCAATTCGGGCCCGCTTTCCGAACCCATCGCGACGGCGATCGAGGAGCATTCCCTGGTTGCTGCCGCGGTTCTCTCGGGGAACCGGAATTTCGAAGCGCGGGTGCACCCACAGGTGCGGGCCAACTATCTCGCCTCGCCGCTGCTGGTGGTCGCCTTTGCGCTGGTCGGGCGAGTGGACATCAATCTCGAGGACGAGCCGCTGGGAACCGGTGAAGACGGGAAGCCGGTCTTCCTGCGCGATATCTGGCCGACTGCGGCCGAAGTGAACGATGCGATGGCAAAGGCCCTCAAGCCGTCCCTTTTCCAGGAGAAGTACGCCTCGGTCTTCAACGGCGACGCGGTCTGGCAGAAACTGCCGGTGCCCGAAGGCAGCCGTTACGCCTGGGATCCCAAGTCGACCTACGTGCAGGATCCGCCTTTCTTCCGGAAGCTTCCCGCCGAGCCTTCGCCACTCAAGGACGTCGAGGGCGCCCGGGTGCTTGCGGTGCTGGGAGATTCGGTCACCACCGATCACATCTCTCCCGCCGGCGCCATTCCCAAGAACGGACCAGCGGGCCGCTATCTGACGGATCGCGGAGTGCCCCAATCCGAATGGAACACCTTCGGCGCTCGCCGGGGGAACCACGAGGTCATGATGCGGGGCACCTTCGGCAACGTGCGGATCAAGAACGCCCTGGTGCCCGACAAGGAAGGCAACTGGACGCTGCATTTCCCGACCGGCGAGGTGATCTCGATCTACGACGCGGCCATGCGCTACATCGAGGCCGGAACTCCGCTCGTCATCCTCACCGGTAAGGAATACGGCACCGGCTCGAGCCGCGATTGGGCCGCGAAAGGGCCCTCACTCCTCGGCGTCAAGGCGGTCATCGCGGAGAGCTACGAGCGCATTCATCGAAGCAACCTGGTGGGCATGGGTGTGCTACCGCTGGCCTATGAACCGGGAACCACTCGAGCATCGCTGGGACTCACCGGTCGAGAGCAGATCTCGATCAGGGGAATCGCCCAAGGCCTGACCCCGGGCGGCAAGGTGACCGTCACCGCCACGAGCGAAGACGGCAAGAAGACCGCCTTCCCTGCCGTCGTACGCCTCAATTCAGAGGTTGAGCTCGATTACTACCGGAACGGCGGGATTCTGCAGAGAGTGCTGAGGATGTTTGCGAGGGGAGAAGCGTGATCCCAAAAAGCGGGAACGCGGAACTGGGAACAGGGAACGGGAACAGCGACTGAAGAACTGGAACCCCCCAAAATGAAGAAGCCCTCCGAGATTCTCGAAGGGCTTCTTTGTTTGTCCGGTTCCCTGTTCCCCGTTTCCGCTTTCTCAGGGTTAGGCAACCAGGTCCTTCAGCCGCTGTCCCTGGTCTCCCTCGCGGAGGCGGGTGAGGGCGCGGTCGCGGAGCTGACGGATCCGCTCGCGGGTAACACCCATCATGCGGCCGATCTCCTCGAGCGTCCGGCTGTTGCCATCGTCCAGCCCGAAGTAGAGCCGGAGAACCTTCGCATCGCGCGGAGGCAGGGTCGCCAGAGCCGCCTCGATGTCATGAGTCTGGCTGTTGGCGATGGCCGAACTGTCCGTGCCCTCCTGGTCAAGCGCGGTGAAGCGCTCGATCCGCTCGCTCGAATCTCCATCCCGGGTGGGATGGTCGAGACGGACTGCCTCGGTGTTGAGGGCGCCCAGACTGCGAACCGCCTCCACCGTGAGGCCCGTGGCGCGAGCCAGTTCCTCGGTAGTAGGCATGCGCCCCAGCCGGTCCTTCAGCAGAGTCGTCGTACGGCCCAGTCGACTCAGGTCGGCGGTGCGGTTGAGCGGCACCCGGACCGGACGGCCATGGCGCGCAATGGCAGCCTGGACCGCCTGGCGAATCCACCACACGGCGTAAGAGATAAACTTCACCCCCCGGTCCGGATCAAACTTCCGGGCGGCGGTCATCAAACCGAGGTTCCCCTCGCCGATCAGGTCGACCAGGGGGACGCCACGATTCTGGAACTTCTTCGCGACCGACACCACGAATCGAACGTTGTGGCGGGCTAGCTTCTCCTGCGCCGCGATGTTGCCCCGGAACGCCTTCCTTGCCAGGGCCATCTCTTCGTCCCGATTCAACAGGGGGACTCGGCTGATTTCATCCAGGTACAGATCGAGACTCTCACGCCCTTCGTCCACCGCCTTTGCGATCTGGGCGGGACGAACCTGACGCCGCTTCCGGCGTGGCTGAATCGTCACTTGGCTCTCACCTCCTCAGGCCCTCTCTTGCCGCCCCGTCCGGGGCGGTGCGAAAAGAGGACGCCAAATATAAAGACATTTACCCCTAAAAATCAAAAAATCGCTATAAGTCATTGCAGCAAAACGCTTTAGCTGATTAGGGATCAGTAAACTAGGAATTTACAAACCTTGAACAGTTACCGGGACCCTCATATGATCGCCTTTGGACCGCTTCTCCTTGTCGTCAGGCGGCTCAGCAATGGACGCCCGCCCAATGGGGCATTGCACGTTCAAGATGCCTCAGGTCCGAAAACGTCGCAGTGCGCGACCCCACGAATCCTCCCGGATGAAAACCGACCCGGCCTACGAGCTGTTGCGTGAATTTGCCTCTCCGGTGGTCGCGATCACCTCGGCCTGGGGAGGCAGGACAAATGGGATGATTTCCGACAGTGCGGTCCGAGCCTCCATCTCGCCCAAGGTCCCGCGGCTGGCGGTCCAGGTTCACAAATGGCACCTGAGCCATGAGTTCATCTGGCAAAGCGGCGTCTTTGCGATCCACCTGTTACACCGCGGGCAGTTCGATCTGGTGCACCGGCTGGGATTCGTGAGCGGTCGCGACAAGGACAAGCTCACCGACGTTGCCCACCGTACCGGAGTCACCGGAGTTCCGGTCCTGGACGATTGCTATGCCGCGTTCGAGTGCCGGGTGATCAACACGATGGACGTGGGGTATGCCACGAGCTTCCTGGGAGACGTGGTCCAAACTACGCGGGGCAAAGGCGAGGAGGTCATGACCGCCAGCTTCTTCCGCTCAGCGATGCCGGTGGCCTGGCGAGACGAGTTCCTGGCGAACTACCAGATCGCGCAGGAGGTGATCGAGAGGGAGAGGGAGATTAAAGACGTGAGGTGGAAGGGGCGAGAGAAGTGATTGAAGATTGAAAATTGCAGATTGAAAATTGAACAGCGCCTCAATCTGCAATTTTCAATTTTCAATCTTCAATTCTACTGATGCTGCATCATGTCTCCCATGTCCATCGGCTTCTCGGTGATCGAGGACTTGGCACCGGTGCCGTTGCCGACCAGGAGAATCTCGCCGGATCCCTTATCGGGGAAGTTGCCCTTGACCAGGCCGAATGCAACGTCCTTGGAGACCCACACTTCATTGCTGGACTTGGTGTCCTTGTAGTGCACGGTCTTGAAGGTGCCGGCAGGAACCGTGACAGATTCGTCCCCCACCTTGGTCCAGCTGGCGCAGTCGCGGAGGGCCGCGGCGGTCGGGCTGTCCGTCATATGGCTTCGCATCATGCCGAGCATCTGGTCCGAGGCCTTCATGGCGGGCTTCCCTTCCGTCTTCATCACCATGCCCTGAATGTTGCCCGGCTCATAGGGGAACGCGGGGACCAGGACCTGCAAGATGCCGCCCTTGCCATCCGGTCCTCCCTGCTGTCCCTGCATCTCGATCCAGTAGAGATCCTTCCCCTCTTTCTGCTCGGTGCCGATGGCCGCGAGTTTCAGCTTGCCTTCCTTCGACTGCCACTCCGACCAGCCGCCGATCGTCGGGGTGCGGTTGTATTCGGCGCAGGAGTTCTGGGCCGCCGCCGGGGCCGCGGCGAGCGAAATGGCCAATCCAGCAAGAATGAGAGCGCGCTGCATGAGCTGATCTCCGGTTACACGGGCCTGGGACGCAGGAAACGACGGTCCCCAAAACTACTCAGTGCATCCCGCTCCCGCCTGACAACTGTTTCACCAGCTCGCCGATCACGCTTTTCGCGTCTCCGAACAGCATCCAGGTCCGGTCGGAGAAGTAAAGCTCGTTATCGATCCCGGCGAAGCCGGGGTTCTTGCTGCGTTTGATGGCGAACACGGTGCGGGCCTTGTCCGCCGCGATGATCGGCATCCCATAGATCGGGCTGGTCTTGTCGGTCCGTGCCGCAGGATTCACGACATCATTCGCTCCGACTACCAGCGCGACATCGCACTGCGGCATGTCAGGGTTGATCTCATCCATCTCCACCAGGTCGGTGTACGGAATGTCCGCCTCGGCCAGCAGGACGTTCATGTGTCCCGGCATCCGGCCGGCTACCGGATGGATGGCGAACTTGACTGTGATACCCCGCTTCTTGAGCAGATCGTAGAGCTCCCGCACCTTGTGCTGGGCTTGAGCCACCGCCATCCCGTAGCCCGGTATGACGACCACCAGGCTCGCCTGCTCCAGCACCTGCGCTGCCCCTTCGATGGTTTCCGCCTTATAGACCTTGGCCTCGCCGCCGATCTGGGCCTGCTGGACCTGACCGAACGCCCCGAACAGCACGTTGGCGAACGACCGGTTCATCGCCTTGCACATGATGATCGCAAGGATGAGTCCGCTGGATCCGTCCAGCGCACCGGCGGTGATCAGCAGCTTGTTGTCCAGGACGAAGCCCATCGCGACAGCGGAGAGCCCGGCGTAGGAATTCAGGATCGCGATCACGGTGGGCATGTCGGCCCCGCCGATCGGGATGATCAGCAGGATGCCGAAGAGCAGCGCCAGCCCGATGATCGCCGGAAAGAGCCGGGGGGCCCAGTCGGCGGCGGGATGCAGGACCAGGGCGATGCCCAGCGCAACCGCGATCGCGAGCAGCAGCAAGTTGATGACGTTCTGGAACGGATAGGTCACCGGCCGCTGCGGTACCCACTTCACTTCCTGGAGTTTCCCGGCCGCCATGAGACTGCCGGTGAAGGTGAGGTAGCCCAGAATGATCTCGACGATGATCGCCACCATCCGGAAGGCGGTCAGGTTTTCGGGCCCCTCGGACAGCCAGAGGTAGTACTTCGCGGTTCCCACAAGACCGGCGGCGAGACCGCCGAAGGCGTGCGACAGGGCGGTTCGCTGCGGGACGGCAGTCAGGGGAACCCGGGCCAACGGAATCCCGACCGCGAATCCCGCGATGATCGGGAAGATGATCCAGGCGTGATTCACCACCTCGGGCTGAGCCCAGGTGACCGCGATCGCCACGACCATGCCGGCAACGCCGGCATACACGCCGTTCCGCGCCGTCGCGGGCGTGTTCATCCAATGCAAGGCGAAGATGAACAGGACTGTGGCGAGGATGTAAGCCAGCTGAACGACGGCCTGGCTCATGACTGCTCTCCTGCGGCGGGCTTCCGTTCGGTCTTGAACATCTTGAGCATGCGATCGGTGATCAGGAAGCCGCTCACGATGTTGGTCATCGAGGCGAATAGCGCGATCGCGCCGAGGATCCGGATCTTGAGGGGATACTCGCCGCCGGCCACGATGATCGAACCCACCACGGCGATGGCGGAGATGGCGTTGGTGATGGACATCAGCGGCGTGTGGAGCAACCGGGACACCCGGCGGATCACGCCCAGGCCGATGAACGAGGACAGGACGAACACAAAGAGCATCGACCAGAAGTCGAGGGCGGGAGGTGCCGCTTCGGGCGTCATACCGGCGCTTTCTCCAGGGCTTCCCTGGTCCGGGCGTTCCGCACCTCACCCTCGTGGGTGATCAGCGCGCCCTGCTGGATGTCGTCGTTGAGGTCGAGCTGAAATGCCTTGTCTTTGGTGAAGGCCTGGATGAAGGCGGTCAGGTTCCGGGAGAAGAGGAGGCTGGCATGATTGGGCATGCTGGCCGGGAGATTGAGTGGGGCCATGATCGTAACACCGTTGACCGAGACGGTCTCTCCCGGGCGGGATAGCTCGCAGTTGCCGCCGCCGTCCGCCGCGAGGTCCACGATGATGGAGCCCGGCTTCATCGATTGCACCATGGCGGCCGTCAGCAACTTCGGAGCGAAGACGCCGCCGATGAGTGCCGTGGTGATGACCACGTCGGACTGGGCACACTGGTCGGCCAGAAGCTGGCGCTGGCGGTCGCGGTCTTCCTGCGAAAGCTCCTTGGCGTAGCCGCCACCCGCCGCCGCACTCTCCTTGAGCTCGATGCCGACATACTTGGCGCCAACGCTTTCAATCTGCTCCTTCACCTCGGGCCGCACATCGGTGGCCAGCACGTTGGCGCCGAGTCGCCGCGCGGTGGCGATGGCCTGCAGGCCGGCGACGGCGGCGCCGATCACGAACACCTTGGCGGGGAACACCATTCCCGCCGCTGTGGTGAGCATGGGGAAGTAGCGATTGAGCTGGGATGCGGCGAGCAGGACACCCTTGTAACCCGCGATGCTGGCCATGGAGGACAGCGTGTCCATCGATTGCGCCCTCGTCGTCCGCGGGATCGCGTCGGTGGAGAAGGCGGTCACCTTGCGCGCGGCGAGTGCCCGTACCGCGGCGAGATTGCGGAGCGGCATGAGCGAGCCGAGGTAGATCGAGCCGGGCCGGAGCCAGGCGGCTTCGTCACGTTCGGTGAGGGCGGGTGGAGTCACTTTGAGGAGCAGGTCGGTCGAGCCGAAGAGGGTCGCGGCATCGCCTACGGGAACAGCACCGCTGTCCCGGTAGGCGGCATCGGGAAATCCGGCCGCCACCCCAGCGCCGTTCTCGACCGCTACCTCGTACCCCAGCTGCACCAGCTTCTTGCACGACTCAGGCACCAGGGCAACACGAGCCTCGCCCGGGTGAACTTCTCTGGGCACTCCGATTCGCATTCGTCCTCTGGGAAAAAACGGAAGCGGGGAATCTACAGAAGCCCGGGACGCCCCGTGAGGGGCGCTCCGTCACTTCAGGGCGCAGCTCATAGCTTCGGCAGTTTGATGCCGCCAAAGCCGCCAGTGTAGCGCTTCAGTTGGGCCTCGAGCAGCTTCTGCGCGTCGTCCAGCTGCTTCTTGTCCACTCCCAGCTGTTGCGCTGCCTGACCCTTGGCTCCATCCAGCTTGGCCTGCAGCGGTGCCACCTTGTCGGCGACGATCTTGTCCACCGCCGCCTTGGCCTTGGCCTCGCCTTTGGCCAGCTCTTCACCGGCGATGGCCCGAAGCTGGTTCGCGATCGCATTGTCCAGATTTGAACTGACCTTGAGCGTCGGCGCGCTCATGGTTCCCCCCAGCTCCGCGTTTACCGTGAGCTGGTTCAACCCCGACACCACTCGCCAGATCGTGTTCTCCACCAGACCGAAGCTCGCCTGACTCACGGAGTCGGCGGCCCATTCGGCGTGATTGGCCACGATACTCCATTTACCGGAGATCCGGTCACCGGAGAGCGCGAAGCTGAAATCGGCATTCCCGACTCCCGGGGTCACCGAGAACGGCAGGCCAGGCACGCTCAACTTGGGCAATGGGACGCCCTGCAGCTGCGCCTCCGCCTGATCCTTCGGGACCTCACCGACGTGATCCGAAAGGGCTTTTATCTCGACTACGAGCGGTGTGGCGAGCGCAATCTTCCCGCTCGCGGCGAGAGTCGCGGGCTTGCCGTAGAGCGCCGGCTGGGTGGTAAGACCGGTAAGCGCAGCCTTGAATTGTCCCTTCGAAGTATCCGCACCGAAGGCGAAATCGATGTCGCCCCGCTCGAGCAGGAACTTGGGATACTCGTGTTCCCTGGGGAAATCCACCGTGGTGCCCGCCATGCGGAGACGCTTGGGACCCGGCCGATTGAGCGGCCGCAGTCCGGGCGGCAGATACCGCTGGGCGAGTTGGGCGTAATAGAGCGCCTTCTGGAAGTAATCCAGGCTCGGCTGACCGAAGAGGGCCTGGCTGATCTCGGGAGCGGAGACCAGCGGAAGATTGAGAAGCCCCTTGGCGAACGCATAGTCCCGCTGCCGCGCCTCGTCCACGTCTTTCAGCCCCTGATCGAGCAGCGCCAGCGAGCTGTTGACGTTCTTCTCCAGGTCTTCCAGCTGCTTCTCGGTCTGCTCGATCTGATCGATGTTGCGCTTGACGTCAGTCACCGCACTGGCCACCCCGGTGACGCCCAGCTTCCCCGGATCGGTCTTGGCCAGGCGGTTCGCGAGCGTGGTTGCCGAATCGACGACCGGCTTCACCTGGATGGATTGGAGGGTCTGGGTCAGCGCCTGCCGGGTTGAGTCAGCCTTTGCGGCAAGCGCCTCCGCCGCCTTCACCGTGCCGAGCTGGGTGGGATCGAGCACCAGGCTCTTCACGGTGTCCACGCGCTGCATCGCGATCTTGGGCAGCGCGAAGTTCTGTTTAACCCAATCCTGCGTCTCCTCCCACAGCTTGCGGGACGGGCTGTCCCTGGGGGCGGGACGTGCGGGATGCTCGCGAGTCGTCCCGAAGCGCAGCCCCGACAGCGTCAATCGTTCGATGACGACCTTTTTTTCTACCGCCGGCAGCGCCACCAGGTCCGCCGTGATGGTCCTGGCCTCGATGAGGTTCTTCTTCGGATCGCTGGGATTGGCGATCTGCAGCCCTCCCATGTCCATCGCCGCGTCGCTTTCCCTGAGCTGGAACGAGGCGAGATCGAGCTCGGTACCGAGGGTCGAGGAGCCGACGTCCTCGATCTGGGAGCGGAGGATCCGGTCGGCGAAGATGATCCAGAGCGCCGTCACCAGGGCGAGGAACAGCATCACCGGCACGATCGCCTTCCAGCGGAAGATCTTCGTCGCCATCAGCTCTCGGGATCGAACAAGCGGTAGAGGTTGTACAACTTGGAGGCGGTAACCGCCTGATAGAGTTTGGAGCGACGGACCATGTCACCGATCGTCGCGCGGTACTTTGCTATTCCCCACCGGGCAAGGAAGTAGATCGGTATCACCAGGACGAGCCACGAGACGAAGCTGCCCAGGACGACCGAATTGTTGAAATTGGTGAAGGGGACGATCGGGGTGTTGAACCAGGTGGTCCACATCGACCGCAGTCCCGGCGAATTCAATAGGCCGAGTCCCACGCGATGGAAGATGGGGTCCAGCGCGAACCCGAACGGTGTAAAGAACGCGATGCCCAGCATGCCTCCGCCGAAGGAGACATTGAGCAGGGCGATCAGCGAGATGATGAGGAGATTGTGCAGGTTGAGCAGCGGGGTGAGCCCGATGCAGGCTCCAAGCGCTATTCCCGCGGCCACCTGACGGGGCGTCCCCTCCGAGTGGAGCGTCTTGAAGATCGACTGAATCAGCTTGAGAATCGCGAGCATTGGGGAAGGTAGGCGGGGTCGGGTGATGGCGGAATGGTGAATGGCGGAATGGCGAATGCCTCTATTCGCTCATCGCAAGACTCGATAAGCATGCCTCATCTCGCGCCACCCTGAACCGTAGCGGGAAATTACCTGACTCGCTTCCTACCCAGATAAGTACCGCAGGGCACTTCTGCCGTACTGTTTCCAGATCCCGAATGATCGGGCTTCCGGGAATTCCCACGACGATCACGTTTATCGAGTCCTCCAGGATGTGATGGGCCAGGTAGCGTCCCGGCACTTGGAAGGCCGAGCTGAGCACCGCACTCTCCGCCGGATTGGCCGGCACGGTCTTGCGGCCCGTGTAGAGGTAGATAGCAGCCGGATAGTCGATCAGGAGGTGATCCTGCTCACCGGTATTCGCCATGACCCAGCGTGAAGCTGAAGCGAGATAGCGGCTGGTGAGAGGCAGGAGATGACTCGGTGAATAGAACGGAGCGGGCGTGCGATCGGCGAAGGCGCTGAGCGCCTCGCGATGGACCGTCACCTGTCGAAGCAGTACCAGCCCGGTCGCGAGACCGAGGACGGGAGCGAACCAGCGAGTTCGAACCGCCGGGAGTCGCTCGAAACTGACGCAGGCCGCGAGACCGAGAAAAGGTAATGCTGAGAGGAGCAGGCGATCCTGGGCGAACGGCCATACCAGGATGACCGCAACGCCACCCAGGGCGGCCCCCGCGAGCAATCGATAGCGCCGGAACGTGACAAAGGCTCCTCCCAGCAGCACGAGCAGCAGAAGACCGGACAGGACTCGTCCGGCACTCGTATTCCCGATCAAATACGGGCCCAGCTGCTCCAGGTACTTCGCCGCATTCGAGGCCACGCCCAGCGCGACCGACTTGAGCGATCCCACGACGCCGGCTCCGGCAAACCATCCCAGGTAGCCACCCTCGTCCGGCAGATCAGCAACGGGACCCCGACGAATCATTATGAGGTGCAGAAGTTTCCACGCGACCAGCGGGCCAAGGCCAGCTATTGTCGCGATCGCGCGATGCGCGGCACTGCGTTTCCGGAACCAGACGGCCGCGAGTACGCCGACCACCAGGACCATCGCTTGGGTGCGGAAGAGGGTCGTGACGGCGGCGATGAGGGGGGAGAGGGCGGTTCGGCGGTTCGGCGGTTCGGCGGCGATCACACTCGACGGCTCCGCGTCTCGGCGCCTCGGCGGCTCGGCGTGATACCAGCTCACCAGAACCGCGGCCCAGCCCAGCATGAACCAGGGTTCCGACAACGGAATGGTAAAGTACTGAATCGACGCGTCGAACAAGAGCGGTGCAACCACGAACGCACCGAGGAGAATCCGGGGAATCCCGAATCTTTCGCGTCCCAGCCACCAGAGCAGTCCCGCCACGACGCCGATGACGATCGGATGGAGCACGCTGACCAGGCGTTGCACTCCGTCTACCGAACCGGTCAACCGCCAGAGCAAGGCCAGAAGAATGGGGAATCCGGGAGGATACTTCACCTGCACCGGATCGCCCACCAGGTGGAGCGAGTGATAGCCGTGGCCTTCGACCAGCGACTTACCGAGAACGGTGTAGACCCCGTCGTCGTTCCAGGCTCCGACCAGCAACGCGGTGGAAAGACTGGCGGCGAGATAAATAGCCGCGATCAGCACCCCGGCGAGGACGGCTTCGCGACCGGGTGAGAGAGAGATTGATGGCCTTTCAGGCACGGTGGATAATAGCCTTCCCGCCTCTAGGGGCATGGGGTACACTTCCCGCCCTATGCCCTCAACAAGACAGCCGCTCGAGGTTCACAAGTTCGGCGGCGCCTCGCTGGCCGACCCTGCGGCGATAAGGCGCGCCATCGCCATTCTCGCCGAGCGGCCGGGACGGCGGGTGGTCGTCGTTTCGGCGATGGCCGGGGTGACCGACCTGTTGCTGGCGGCGGCCGCCAAGGCCCAGCGTGGCGATGTCGCGAGCGCCCTCGAGACCGCGACCTCGCTTCGGGAGCGGCACCGTGCGGCCGCGCGGGCATTGATCCGTACCGGCGTCGAGCGGAATGAGCTGATCGCGTTCATTGACGCACAGAGCGCGGAGCTGGAGGGCCTGGCCCGGGGTCTCGCCATCCTCCGGGAACTCACCGCACGCACGGCAGACTTCGTGGTTGCCCGGGGTGAGCGTCTCAGCGCCAGACTCGTCGCCGCAGCTTTAGCCGCGGCAGGCCAGCCGACTCGCTACGTGGATGCCCTCGAAGTAGTCCGCACCGATGGACATTTCGGGAACGCGTCTCCCGACCTCGAGGCGACGGACAAGGCGATGGCCAAGGTGTTCCGCCCGCTCATCGCCAAAGGGATCACCCCCGTAGTACCCGGCTTCCTCGGTGCCACCCCCGATGGTGAGGTGGTCACCATGGGGCGCGGGGGCTCGGACCTGACGGCCGCACTGGTGGGCCGAGCCCTGGGTGCGACGAAGGTGAATCTTTGGAAGGATGTTCCCGGTCTGCTGACCGCCGATCCGAAGGTGGTGCCCGACGCTCGGGTGATGCCCCAGCTCAATGTGAGAGAGGCCGCGGAGCTGGCCTATTACGGCGCCCGGGTGCTGCATCCGAGAGCGCTCATTCCGATCATCGGACGCAAGCTCCCCATCTGGGTGCGCCCCTTCAGCAATTCAGCCTTCCCGGGCACCGAGGTTTCCGAACGGGAAACCGGACTAGAGGTGCCGGTAAAGGCCCTCTCCGGGGCTCCAGGCCAGGCGCTCCTCACGGTCGAAGGGAACGGGATGATCGGAGTGCCGGGTGTAGCGGCACGGACCTTCGCCGCGCTGCAGCGGGAGCGGATTTCCGTCTCGCTCATCTCTCAGGCATCCTCGGAGCATTCGATCTGTCTTACCGTGCCGCAGGCGAGCGGAGAGCGGGCGAAACGATGCCTCGAGGCGGCGTTTCGCGAGGAGATCGTTCACCGCGAGATCGATGGCGTCCAGCTGAAGCCGGGGGTAGCCACGATTGCGGTCGTCGGTCTTGGCATGCACGGCACTCGCGGTGTCGCCGCCCGGGTCTTCTCCGCCCTCTCTGCGGCCGGGATCAACGTGATCGCGATTGCCCAGGGATCGTCCGAGCTGAATATCTCCGTCGTCGTGGAAGACGCGGACGCGGCGGCGGCACAGCGCGCAATCCACTCGGCGTTCCAACTTTCGAAGGTGGGAGGCGGTTCCGCGGCCCCGCGCGACCGGATCGATGTATTCATCCTGGGATTCGGGCAGATCGGACGCGCGCTGGGACAGATGGTGGCGGATCTTCCGGAGCGGGGGCCCGGAATCCGGGTGGTCGGTGTTTCGGATCGCAGCGGATACGTATTCGATCCCGAAGGGATCAGCACCCGGCGGCTCGACGCTATCGCTCGAGAGAAGCGTAACGGGCACTCTCTGCGCCGCCTCGAAGGGGGGCGGTCTGGCTCGGCGGAGGAAGCGGTCGAAGCGGTGAGTCGACATGCGCTGTCACATCCGGTCCTGGTAGATGTGACCGCCGATGATACCGGACCCGCGCTCAAGGCGGCACTCACTCATGGCATGGAACTGGTGCTGGCGAATAAACGGCCGTTGGCAGGCTCGACCGACGAGGTAGACAAACTGTTTGCCCTGGCGCGGAGTCAGGGCCGGCGGGTGCGCTACGAAGCGACGGTAGGGGCCGGGCTCCCGGTGATGGACACGCTCGCCAAGTTGGTGGAGACTGGCGATTCGATTGTTCGCATCGAAGGCTGCGTCTCGGGAACGCTCGGATTCCTGCTCTCCGGAATGGAGCGGGGACGGCGCTTCTCCGAGATCCTGAGAGAAGCGGTCGCCAAGGGTTACAGCGAACCCGATCCCCGAGATGATCTCTCCGGCGCCGATGTCGCGCGAAAGGCGCTCATCCTGGGAAGATTGATCGGTTTCCGCGGCGAGCCTCGCGCAGTGGGAGTCGAATCGCTGGTGCCACCGCCAGCCCGAAGCCTGGACCTCAAGTCGTTCCTTGCCCGTCTGGAGAACTGGGACGCGGAGTGGCAGCAGCGCATCGCGGCCGCCCGTTCCCGCGACCGGGTGCTGCGCTACGTGGCGAGCGTCTCGCCGGAGCGCATTCGAGTTGCCCTGACACCGGTTCCTCGCGAAGGTCCGTTCGGATCGCTTCAGGGAACCGACAACCAAATCGTGTTCACTACCGCGCGCTACACCGACCACCCGCTGGTGATTCGCGGGCCCGGGGCGGGCCCCATTGTAACCGCGGCCGGAGTTCTGAACGACATCCTGGCCCTCGCTCGAAGGTCGCGATGAACGCGAAAACCGTGGTCCGCGCCTTCGCCCCGGGATCGGTGGGGAATATCGGTCCGGGACTCGACATCATGGGGCTCGCCCTCACCGGGCCCGGAGATACCGTCGAGGCCAGAGTCGGTACCGCACCGGGTGTTACGGTCGCAGACCCCGGTCATCCCGATCTGCCGGTCGACCGGACGCTCAATACCGCAGCACTTGCCGCGGCGGCCGTTGCCAAGCTCGCCGGGAAGCCCGAGGCATCGATCGAGATACGAATCAGCAAGGGCCTTCCGCTCTCTGGAGGACAAGGAGGCAGCGCCGCATCGGCCGTGGCCGGAGCGGTAGCGGCGAACGCGCTGCTGGGTGCCGGTCTATCCCACCTGGGCCTGCTCGAGGCGGCGCTCGCGGCGGAAATGGTCGTGGCAGGTACCCATCTCGACAACATCCTTCCTTCCCTGCTCGGCGGAATTGTCCTCGTGCGCGATGAAGCGAGCCGAGACTTCATTCGGCTCCGAGTGCCCGACCAGCTTCGGGTCGTGCTCGCCCATCCGGCGCAGCAACTCAAGACCAAAGAGGCCCGATCTGTACTCCCCGCGACGGTGTCGCGTGCCGATGCCTTGTATCAGGCTGCTCAGGTTGCCGCGATGACGGCCGCGTTCGTGAGCGGGGAGCTTGGGCTGTTGCGCCGCGCGGTGGACGATCGCATCGCCGAGCCGGCAAGGGCGGTGTTGCTGCCCGGGTTCAGGGAAGCAAAGGCGGCGGCACTCGGTGCCGGCGCGCTGGGCTGTTCTATCTCGGGAAGTGGTCCGACCAGCTTCGCCTTCGCCGACAGCGACCCCCAGGCGGCGCGAATCGCGCAGGCTATGGCCGACGCGTACCGGAATAACGGCGTCGCCTGCACCACTCGAGTGGAGCGAATCAGCGTCGAGGGAGCGCGGGTGCTGCACGGGACGGAAGCCGGAAGATGACCACGTGGCAGCAGTGCTCGACATGCGGGACCCGCATGAGCGAGCTGGATCCCCGAGTGCGCTGCGATTGTGGCGGCCTCCTCGAGGTCCACCACGATGCTCCAGCGCTCCGCGGAGCCGATCTTCGCGCGCTCTTCGACGAGCGGTGGAACCTGCGGGTGGACGTCAACCTCTCTGGTGTCTGGCGCTATCGAGAGCTGGTTCTGCCGGGCGGGGCTCCGCACGCCGTGACCCATCCCGAAGGGAACACTCCCCTGCTCCGTCGTCCCGCACTCACGAAGTGGGCCGGGCTCGACGAGCTGCTGCTCAAGCACGAGGGGCACAATCCCACCGGATCGTTCAAAGACCGCGGGATGACGGTCGGGGTGACCCAGGCGCGCCGGATCGGGGCTTCCGCCGTAGCGTGCGCCTCGACCGGAAACACCGCCGCCTCTCTCGCGGCCTACGGGGCACAGGCCGGGATTCCCGCGCTGGTGTTCGTTCCCGCCGGCCAGGTGGCGATGGGCAAGCTGGCGCAATCACTCGCCTACGGAGCGAAGACCCTCCTGGTCCGCGGTGATTTCGACACCTGCCTCCAGCTCGCCGAGGAGGCCGGCGCCCGCCTCGGCGTCTATCTCCTGAACTCCATCAATCCATTTCGGGTCGAAGGGCAGAAGACGATCGTCTTCGAGCTGCTGCATCAGCTGGACTGGGATCCGCCCGACTGGATCGTGCTCCCGGCGGGCAACCTCGGTAACACGGCGGCATTCGGCAAGGCGCTGACCGAGGCGCAATCGCTCGGACTGATAGATCGGCTGCCGCGGCTCGCCGCGGTCCAGGCCGCAGGCGCGGCTCCTTTTGCTCAGGGATTTGCGGAGGGATTTACGACACGCCGCCGGGTCAAGGCGGAGACCGTCGCCACGGCGATCAAGATTGGAGACCCGGCCTCATGGGACCGGGGCGTCAAATCGATCCGGGAGACCAACGGGGTGGTCACCGCAGTCGAAGATGGGGAAATCCTCGAGGCGAAAGCGGTGATCGACGCGGCAGGTGTCGGCTGCGAGCCGGCCAGTGCCGCGAGCCTGGCGGGAACGCGGCAACTCGTCGAGCGCGGGATCATTCGGACCGATGAGCGAGTGGTGGCGGTGCTCACCGGCCACCTGCTCAAGGATCCCGGGATTCTGCTCGACTATCACCAGCGATCGGACCCACCGCCTCAGGGAGCCAACCGGCCGATCGAGATCGAGGCCGACATTCGTGAAGTGGAGAGGGTGGTAGGGAGTGGGGAGTAGGGCGCACGTGGTGCAGCCCCACACCCACCACCTACAACCCACCGCCTGCTCTAGTTCGCGGTCGAGTCTCCCATCGTCTTTCCAACCGCTTCACCCAGCGCCACGTACGCCTGCGGATCCACCTCCTGAAACTCCGACGCGACGTAACTGATCTTCCCACCCGGTGCAATCACGTAGAGTGTCCGGTTGTCCAGCTTGTACTTGCTGTCGAATGCCCCATACCGCTTGCCCACCTTGCCATCGGGATCGCTCAGGAAGCGGAAAGGGTATTTGCGATCCTTGGCCCACGAGGCGAGCTCGCCGATCGGATCGACACTCACCGCCAGCAGCGTCACCTTTTTCCCATCGTTAAACAGCTTCGCGTACTGATCACGGTACGCGTCCATTTGGATGGTTCAGCCGCTGGTCCGTGCCTTGTAGAAGAAGGCGATGACCACAGTCTGATCCTTCAGGTCACCGAGCCGCACCGAATCGGGCTGAACGCCGTCGCGCGTGGCGCTCTGCAGAGTGAAGTCGGGGGCGGGATCGCCCACCTTGAGCGGACCGGATTGCTGGGCCGACACGACCGACGCCGCGCCGAGTAGCAATCCTCCCACCAGGAGGAAACGGGTCAAACGGGAATTTCGCTTTGCCATGGATGCTCTCCCGCGAATGAAGACGTCCTATTTTGCCACCTCAACCCGCCAGATCTTGCCGTTTGCGTCGGCAGAGATATAAAGCGAACCATCGGGTCCCACCGCAACACCGGAGGCGCGAAGGTCGGTCGGACCCTTGCTGCTGGTCGCGAATGTCGTGTATTGCCCGGTGGGGCGGCCCGAGCCGAACGGTACGAAGACTACACGATATCCCTGCTGCGGCAGGGGAGCGCGGTTCCACGATCCGTGAAACGCGACGAACGCCCCTTCTCGGTAAGTCGCAGGGAATTGATTCCCGTAGTAGAACGCGATCGCCATCGGGGCCCAGTGACCGGGGAAGCCGATCAGCGGATCTTTCTTGGTCGAACAGCGACCGACGGCCTTCCCGTCTCCGCCGTATTCAGGGGCCAGCACTTTCTTCTTCTGCTGCCAGTCGTAGTAGCAGTAGGGCCAGCCGAAGTCGTCACCGGCTTTCACCTGCATGAACTCCTCGGCCGGCAACTCGGCGTTCTGGGCATCGCTGAATCCCCAGTTGGCGCCCAGCTGGTCTCGCCCGTGGGGAGCAGCGTACAGATTGCCGCTTCGATCAACCGCCGTCGCCATCGCATTGCGGAGGCCGGTCGCATAGCGAACGCCGTCTTTCGCGGTCTGCCCCGTGCGTGACGCGCTGAACCGCCACAACCCGGCGCGGGTCTCCAGCTCGGTGCAGGGATCGTGTCCTGGCGACTGGGCGGTCCGGTCCCGCTCCTGGCAGCTGTTGGTGGCCGAGCCGATGTTGACGATCAGAGTATCCCCTCCCAGCAGCACCAGCGTTTTGGCCCGGTGTCCCCCGGTGGGCAATCCGTCCACAATGGTTTCCGGTTGACCTGGGGGGACCAGTTCACCTAGGGGCAATCGCCACCGGACCACCTTGGTTGCGGTCGCGAAGTACAGATTGTCTCCCCTCAGCGCGATGCCGGTTCCGCCCCCGGGGCCGAAGGACTTCTTCACATCGGCGACGCCGTCGCCATTGGTATCCCTCAATGCCAGCACACCTTCGCCCCCCTCGACAGCGGCGAAAATGTCTCCGTTGGGAGCGACGGTGATATGGCGGACCTCACCCAGGTCCGACCCAACCAGCACCGCGCAGAAGCCGTCTGGAAGGTCGAGACCACTGGTGCGGGTGCAGGCATCAGAGGGGCGCAGAGGGGAAACTACAGAGACCGGCAGGCCCGCGAGGAGGCCAAGAGAAAGCAATGAAACGAGACGCACGGGACACTCTCGAGATCGGTTTCAGAGGGAAAATAGCCCTATTCATCCCGGATTCCAGAGGGAAAATCACGATTTTCCCTCTTGCAACTGGGAAGCGATGCCTTACTTTGGGTGCGGACGGCTCCCGCCTTGTAGCGCGTGACCGCCTCATTTTCCCCCTCACGGAGGCTCTCGATGGCCAAGAAAGCAGCGAAGAAAAAGTCGAAGCGGAAGCCGAACGCGGCGTTCATGCGGCCGGTAACGCCCGACGCGAAGCTCGCCGAAGTCGTTGGCTCAAAAGGCCTGCCGCGGACTGAACTCACCAAGAAGCTCTGGGCGTACATCAAGAAGAACGGCCTGCAGGACAAGAAGAACCGGCGGATGATCAACGCCGATGGCGCATTGATGGCCGTCTTTGGCGGCAAGAAGCAGGTCTCGATGTTCGAGATGACCAAACTGGTCAGCCGTCACGTGAAGTAGTCCGCAGGAGAGAGAAAGGCGGCCCGCCAGGTCGCCGAGGCAGCAGCAACACGGTAACAAGAGGGGCGCGCCCGTCGGCGCGCCCCGTGCCGTTTCTACCGGCCCCGGCTATCTTAATCCGCCCTATGGCCGGCGAATACATCTTCACCATGCGCGACCTGCGAAAGGTCGTGCCTCCCTCCCGCGAGATCCTCAAAGGCATCTACCTCGCCTTCTATCCCGGCGCCAAGATCGGCGTCCTGGGTGCCAACGGCGCGGGCAAGAGCACGCTGCTGCGGATCATGGCGGGAGTAGATACCGACTTCATCGGCGAAGCGAAGCCGCTCGCGGGCACCCGCATCGGATATCTGCCGCAGGAGCCGCAGCTCGATGCTGCCAAAGACGTGCGAGGCAACGTCGAGGAAGGAGTGCGGGAGCTGCGTCAGCTACTCGACGATTTCAACGCGATTTCGGCCCGCTTCGCGGAACCGATGAGCGATGACGAGATGAACCGGCTCCTGGAAAAACAGGGCCGGCTCCAGGACCAGATCGATCACCTCGGCGTCTGGGATCTGGACCACAAGCTCGACATCGCGATGGACGCGCTCCGTCTGCCCCCGGGCGACGCCCCGGTTGCCACGCTCTCGGGTGGAGAGCGCCGCCGAGTCGCGCTGTGCCGCCTGCTGCTCGAGCAACCGGAGATGCTGCTCCTCGATGAACCAACCAACCACCTGGACGCCGAGAGCGTCGCGTGGCTGGAGAAGTATCTCGAAGGGTTTCCGGGAACCGTTGTGGCCATCACCCACGACCGGTACTTCCTCGACAACGTTGCCAAATGGATTCTGGAGCTGGATCGCGGCGCCGGGATTCCCTGGGAAGGCAACTACTCGAGCTGGCTGGATCAGAAGCGCAAACGCCTCGCCACCGAGGAGAAACAGGCCTCCGCGAGGCAGAAGACCCTCGAGCGGGAACTGGAATGGGTACGGATGGCTCCCAAAGCCCGGCAGGCCAAGGGCAAAGCGCGCCTGCAGCGTTACGAGGAGTTGCGCCAGGAAGCCGATCGGCAGAGCGAAGGCTCGGTCGAAATTCTCATACCGGTGCCGGAGCGGCTGGGAGACGAGGTGGTGGTCGCGGAGAAGCTATCCAAGGGCTATGGCGACCGCCTGCTCTTCGAGAACCTCAACTTCGCGCTGCCCCGCGGCGGGATCGTCGGGGTGATCGGGCCCAATGGCGCGGGCAAGACGACGCTGTTTCGCATGATCGCGGGTCAGGAAAAGCCCGACAGCGGGAACCTGACGGTCGGCAAGACGGTCAAGCTGGCCTACGTGGATCAGAGTCGAGACTCGCTCGACGGCACCAGGACGGTGTACGAAGAGATCTCCGGAGGAGAGGACGAGTTGCTCTTCGGTTCCCGCAAGGTGAACGCGAGAGCCTACTGTACGGGCTTCAACTTCCGGGGATCCGACCAGCAGAAGAAGGTCAAGGATCTCTCCGGCGGCGAGCGGAACCGGGTCCATCTCGCCAAGCTGCTCAAGAGTGGGGGCAACCTGCTCCTGCTTGACGAACCTACCAATGATCTTGACGTTGACACCCTGCGGGCGCTGGAAGACGCGCTCGTGGCCTTCGCAGGATGCGTGGTCGTCATCAGCCACGACCGCTGGTTCCTCGACCGGATCGCAACCCATATTCTCGCCTTCGAAGGGGAGAGCGAGGTGTACTGGTACGAGGGGAACTACCAGGACTACGCCGCGGATTTCAAGAAGCGCAAAGGAGTCGATGCCAATCAGCCGCACCGGATCCGGTACAAGCCGCTCCACCACTAGCGCTCCTCACTCTCCGGCCCGATGACTCACCCCTCGCGCATTCCCTATCTGCCGGCCCGCATCGAGCATCTGGCCGATCTGGCGGAGAATCTCTGGTGGAGCTGGCATCTGGATGCCCGCGGCCTCTTCCGGACCATCGACGAGCCCCTCTGGCATCTGGTGAAGCACAATCCGATCGCGCTGCTCCGGCGGGTGGATCCCTCCCGGCTCGCCGGCTGCGCGAGCGACCCGACCTTCCTCGCCCGTTACGACCGGGTGCTGGAACGGTACCGCCTCGCGCTGGAGAGCAACGACACCTGGTTCCACAACAACTATCCATCGGTCGAACGGCCGATCGCCTACTTCTGCGCCGAGTTCGGGCTCCACAACTCGGTCCCCATCTACTCGGGCGGCCTCGGCATTCTGGCCGGTGACCATTGCAAGGCAGCGTCGGATCTCGGCGTGCCCCTCGTCGGCGTCGGGCTCTTCTACACGAAGGGCTACTTCGACCAGCAGCTACGGCTGGATGGCTGGCAGGAGGATAGCGATGTCCACTTCGATGTGAGCCTGACGCCGCTCGAGCGGGTCGCCGGACCGGGAGGTGTTCCCTATCTCACCGTGGTGGAGACCTTTGGGCGGCCAGTGCACATCGGCGTCTGGCGGATGCAGGTCGGACGGGTACCGGTTTACCTCCTGGACACAAACCTGGAACAGAACGACCCTGCCGACCGTGACCTTTCCGGAAAGCTTTATGCCGGCGGGCCGGACATGCGGCTCCGCCAGGAATGGATCCTCGGCGTTGGCGGGGTGCGCGTGTTGCGGGCCGTGGGACTCGATCCGGCCGCCTGGCACGCCAACGAGGGACACGCCGCGTTCATGCTCGTCGAGCGACTGCGCGAGTTCACCACCGCGGGAATGCCGCTGAAGGACGCGGTGCGAGAGGTCCGGGCCCGGAGCATCTTCACGACCCACACTCCTGTTCCAGCGGGTCACGACCGCTTCGGCCGGGAGGAAGTTCAGGCCTGCGCGGGTCCGATCTGGACGGAGCTGGGCATCGGTCCCGAGGAATTCATGGCGATCGGTGCGCTCCCGGAAGATGACCTGTTCCACATGACGGCCACCGCGCTTCGCCTCTCCCGTCGAGTCAACGGCGTGGCGAAGCGGCATGGAGAAGTTTCCCGCCAGCTGTGGCAGCCACTCTGGCCCGGCAAAGCAGTTGAGGATGTTCCCATCGGGCATGTGACCAACGGTGTTCACGTCGCCACCTGGATGGCGAGCCGGATGCAGCGGCTGCTCGATAAACAGCTCGGCGACGGCTGGCTCGACCGGGTGGATCAGCCCGGTTTCTGGGACCGGGTCCTCGAGTTGGACGAGGAGGAGCTCTGGAGCCAGCATCTCGAGATGAAGCGAGGACTGCTGACTTATATCCGCGAAGAAGCGCGCCGGCGCTGGGCCGACCGATGGAAAGAGGCGGCCCACGTCGTAGGAGCGGGCACCCTGATCAATCCGGACCCGCTCATCATCGGGTTCGCGCGGCGCTTCGCGACCTACAAGCGGGCCTACCTGCTATTCGAGAACTTCGACCGGCTGCACGAGATGCTGGTGAATCCCTGGCGACCGGTCCAGCTGATTTTCGCGGGGAAGGCGCATCCTGAAGACGCGCCGGGCAAAGAAGTCCTGCAGCGGGTCTATACCATGACTCGCGACCCGCGCCTCGAGGGGCGTGTAGCATTCATCGAGGACTACGAGATGCACCTCGCCCATCGCCTGGTGCAGGGGGTCGACCTCTGGCTCAATGTCCCGCGCGCGCCGCTCGAGGCATGCGGCACCAGCGGCATGAAGGCCGCGCTGAACTCAGTCCCTCAGCTGAGCACACTCGACGGATGGTGGTACGAGGGCTATATGGGAGTGAACGGCTGGGCCCTGCCGCCATCCGAATCTGGGGATCAGGATGCAGTTGATGCCGGAAACCTTTACACCCTGTTGGAGGAGCAGGTCATCCCGCTCTACTACAAGCGGGATGCACGTGGCCTGCCGGTCGAATGGCTCCAGAAGATGAAACACGCCCTCCGTATCGCCGGCGAGAAGTTCGACGCCCGTCGGATGGTGCAGGAATACGTGAACCAGTACTACGTACCCGCGGCGTCGGGAGACCTCTCCGACCCCGCCCCCCCGGTGTAACCCGGATGGACCGGCCTTCCCAGCCAATCTCGACCCTGCTGGCCCCCGACGGCTCGCCGGTAGGCGTCGTGCATGTCGCTGCGGAATACGGTTGGCTGGCCCGGACCGGTGGACTCGCGGAGGCGGTAGCAGGGCTGGCTACCAACCAGGCGCGCTCGGGCATTCCGGTCGCCGCGGTGATTCCCCTCCACCGATCAGTGCGAAGCGCGGCGAACGGCCTCGAGCGAATGGGTGGGCCCTTCACTGTGCAGGTAGGCCCGCGGACCGAAGAAGGGCGACTCTACCGCATTCCTGCGGGGCCCGGTGAGCCGCGGGTCTACTGCATCGAGCACCCCTATTTCGACCGGAATGGCCTCTACGGAGAGGCCGGCGGTGACTACGCCGACAATCTCCAGCGGTACGCATTCTTCTGCCGCGCGGCTCTGGAGATCCTCCACCGGATCACCCGGACACCCTGCGTTCTACACTGCCACGACTGGCACGCGTCGCTCGCGCCGGTCTACCTGCGGACCTATTACCAGGACCAGGCGTTCGCCCAGAACGTGCGGACGGTCCTGACGGTCCATAACGCGGGATTCCAGGGACATTTCCCGCCATCGGCCATGCCGGAGATCGGGCTGCCCTGGGAGCTGTTCAACTACAAGGTCATGGAGTGGCATGACAAGGTGAATCTGCTCAAGGGCGGGCTCGCCTTCACGGATGCCGTGACCACGGTCAGTCCCACCCACGCGCACGAATTGCGCACCGCGGTTGGCGGGTTCGGTCTCCACGACGTGTTCCTTTCGCTGGGAGACCGCTTCACCGGCATCGTTAACGGGATCGACATGGACGAGTGGAATCCCGCGACCGATCAGCACATCACCTCGCATTACTCAGTGCATGATCTCTCCGGCAAAGCGCGCTGCAAGGCGGCGCTGCAGCGGAGCGTGGGTCTCCCGCAGAAGCGCCGGATTCCGGTCTTCGCGATGACGGCACGGCTCACCCACCAGAAGGGTCTCGAGCTGATCGTGGGAGACTACACCCTCTTCATGCTGGAGGCGCAGTTCATCTTCCTCGGCACCGGAGAGGCGAAGTACGAGGCCATGCTCAAGATGTACGAGGCGCGCTGGCCCGGGCGGATCGCCGTGCACCTCGGCTTTTCGGAGCGGCTGGAGCATCGACTGATGGCCGGTGCCGACGTCTATCTGATGCCCTCGCTGTATGAACCGTGCGGCCTGGCTCAGCTCCGCGCGGAGCGCTACGGCGCCGTGCCGATCGGCCGTCGAGTCGGCGGCCTCGCCGACACCATCGAGGACGGAACCACCGGGTTCCTGTTCGACGAGTACAGCTCGGAGGATCTGCTGCGAGTGGCACGTCATGTGATGGACCGCTACTACGATCCGCCGGCCTGGGAATGGATGATGAAGCAGGCCATGTCCAGAGACTTCGGCTGGCCCCGTTCCGCCGAGAAGTATCTGCAGGTCTACCGCCGCGCCCTCGAAGCATTGCGTCACGCCTGATGCCCCGCGCCGCTGTCGATTTCGTACTGGGACTTCACAGCCATCTCCCTTACGTCCTGAATCACGGGAGGTGGCCGCACGGGAGCGACTGGATCTGCGAGGCGGCGATCGACACCTACCTGCCGCTGCTCGAAGCGCTGGAGAAGTTACGCCACGAGGGAGTGCCGGCGCCGGTCACCCTCGGCATCACGCCCATCCTCGCCAACCAGCTGGCGAGTCCCGTCTTCGTGGAGGAGCTCGAGGCCTACTTCGCTCAACGCCTCGCAAGCTGTGACGAGGCGGCGGCCTCGCTCACTTCGACCGGCGACCAGCACCTGATTCCTCTCGCCGATTTCTGGAGGGAGCGACTCACCCGGCTTCGCGCGCGGTTCCGTTCACATGGGGGTGATCTGATCGGTGCGCTGCGCGCGCTCGAGCGGGAGGGCAGGCTCGAGATCATGAGTTGCGCCGCCACGCACGGTTTCCTTCCCCTGCTCTCTCGCGACGAGAGCATTCGGCTCCAGCTCGGGCTGGGTCGGGCCGAACACCGAAGGCTCTTCGGGAAGGAACCCGCCGGATTGTGGCTGCCGGAGTGCGCCTACCGCGGGCGTGGCCCCTGGGCCCCTTTGCCGGGAGCGCCGATCACCGGACCCCGACGTGGTATCGAGGAGCACGTCGCCGATGCGGGCTTCAAATACTTCTTCACCGACGCACACATGGCCGGCGCGGGACAGGTCTTCAAGCTGTACGGTGCGGAGGAGCTCGAGGAGACGGGAACCGCCGAGAAAGGCAAGAACTCTCCCTATCGAGCGTATCGCGTCACCTCGAATCGAATCGGGCGAGAAGTCGCGACCCTGATTCGCGATCCTCTGACCTCACGCCAGGTCTGGAGCCGGCAGGAGGGTTATCCGGGGGATCAGTGGTACCTCGAGTTCCACAAGATCCGCTGGCCCGGTGGACTCAAGTACTGGCGGGTCAGCGCTGCCGGCTCGGACCTCGGCGCCAAGCTGCCATACGATCCCGCTCAGGCACTGGCCCACGCAGACGGCCATGCCGGACACTTCGTGAGCCTGCTCGAGCGGGCCGCCACCGAGAAGGAAGTCCAGTCCGGCGGGTTGATTGCGGTCCCCTTCGATACCGAGCTGTTCGGCCACTGGTGGTTCGAGGGAGTCGATTTCCTCGCGGCGGTCTACCACCGGCTGGGTGGAACCAAGGCGATCCGCCCCTACACCGCCTCGGCGGCGCTGGCCGCGCGGCCTCCACGTCGCGGGATCCATCTCTCGACCGGCTCGTGGGGCGCCAACGGCGACTTCTCGATGTGGCTCAACAGCGGCACCGAGTGGACCTGGCGCAAGTTGTGGGAGCTGGAAGAGAGCTTCTGGGACGTCGCACCCGCAGCACTCGAGCGCGGGGACCAGGATCTGGTTCTCGCGCAGGCAGCCCGGGAGTTGCTGCTTGCCCAGTCATCGGACTGGCAATTCATCATCACGACCGGCCAGGTGACCGATTACGCTGTGAAACGGTTCACCGAGCATTGCGCCGATGCCGAGTCGTTGATCGCAGCATTGCAGCCTGATGCAGGGGACCCGGCGGCTGCCAGGTCGCGCGCGGAGAAACTCTGGCAGCGGGACCATGTGTTCCCCGAGATCCTGCCCGCGGTGCGGGCTGCGATGGAAGGCAGCCGGGCGGTGGTCGTGTGAGGGTCGTCATCCACGGCCACTTCTACCAACCGCCGCGCGAAGATCCGTGGATCGAACAAGTCGAGACCGAGCCCTCAGCCGCTCCCTTCCACGACTGGAATGAGCGAATAGAGCAGGAGTGCTACCGCGCCGTGGCCGCGGCCCGAATCCCCGGGCACGAAGGCCGGATCTTCAGCATCGTCAACACCCTCGAACAGATCAGCTTCAACTTTGGCCCCACCCTTCTCGAGTGGATGGAAGGGCATGCCCCAACGACGTATGCCGCGGTGCTGGGGGCCGATCGTAACAGTGCCGCACGGCTGGGTCACGGCAATGCCGTCGCGATGCCGTATCACCATGCGATCCTTCCGCTCAGTACCAGGCGGGAGAAGGTGACCGAGGTGCGCTGGGGCATCGCCGATTTCCGTCGCCGGTTCGGCAGGGAACCGGAGGGTATGTGGTTGCCGGAAACGGCGGTGGATGAGGAAACCCTCGAGGTTCTCGCAGGAGAGGGGATTCGCTTCACGATACTGGCACCCCACCAGGTAACCGGCGCTCCCGCTTCCGGAGCACCGGGTCTGTACCGCTGCCCCGGCGGGGAAACCATCGCGCTCTTCCTGTATGACGGTCCGATGTCGCATGATGTCGCCTTCGGGCCGCTGGTGCGTGACGCTGACCAATGGGTGCGCAGAACGCTGACGGCTGCGAAAGGGTCGCCTAAGCGGGAGTTGGTTTCGGTCGCCACCGACGGCGAGACCTACGGCCATCACCATGTCTTCGGTGAGATGGCCCTGGCTCTCGTCCTCGACCGGTTACAGGAAAGCCCGGGGATCAACCTGGGCAACTTTGCTCAACACCTGGCCGATTCCCCGGCGACCGAAGAAGTGCGGCTGGTGAGTCCCAGCTCCTGGAGCTGTCCGCACGGAGTGGAGCGGTGGCGTTCCGACTGCGGCTGCCGTATGGCGACGGAGCTTCCGCCGCAACAAGCCTGGCGTGCGCCGCTCCGCGAAGGATTGGCCTGGCTGACGAGCCAGCTGCACGAGATTCACGACAAGGAGGCGCCACTCCACTTGAGAGAGGCCACTGCCGCACGAGAAGGCTACGGAGCCGTGGTGGGTGCGAGTCCGGAGGTGATTCGGGCCTACGTGCTCTCTCATGCTCTCAATCCCGACGACCCCGGATCCGTGGTCCGAGCGGCGGAATTGCTCGAATTGGAGCGTGGGGCTCTTCGCTCCCTGACGTCCTGCGCCTGGTTCTTCGACGACATCGGCGGGATCGAGACGCTCCAGGTCCTGCGCTACGCGGCCTGGGCGGCCGCGCTCGCGGGGGAGGAACAGACCCGCCTGGAGAGCGGATTGATCGAGCGTCTCGCCCCCGCGAGAAGCCGAGACCCCGCCATGGGCACAGGCGCGGATATCTATCGCCGGAAGGCTCGGCCGAAGCTTCCACCCGATGCGCGCATCGCCGCAGGGCTCGGTGCCGTTCAGTCCCTCGTGCCTGATCCCGCGGACGACCCGGCCTATACCCTGGAAGCCCATCGCGACTCAAAGGTGCTCCGCCACAAGCGAACGGGTCGAGGTGTGCCCTGCAGGGTGACGATCGAGCGGAACGGTCTCGATCTGGCCGTTTCGGTGACGATCGAAGAGAGAACACCACTTCGGGTGAGAGTAGATCAGCTGCCTGAGCGCTCCCGCCTCACGGTCGCCGATACGCTGCGCCGCGGTGCCCTGTCCCGCCTGCTGTCGAGCGGCGATCTGGCCGCGATTTCCACGGGAGAGGAAACCAAGCCAGTGGTGCGGCGCGCTCTGCTCCAGGCCACGCAGTCACTCGAGAGGGACCACTCCCCCGCTGCCTGCACCCACGTAGCCGACCTGGCCGAGCTGCTGGCACACCTTGGCCAGGCGGTGCCGTTCGATGTACAAACTGTTTTCTATCGGATCTGGTCTTCAGGCGAGCAGCGAGATCCGGCCCTGCTGGATCTCGCCGTGAAACTGGGCTTCGACGTCACCCACCTGCGGCAGCGATGAAGGCGCGGAAGAGGTGGCGGGTGTGAGGGTCGGCCATTTCGAAGACCTCCGGATGCCACTGCACGCCGATCAGGAAGTGGTCCGACGCTCCCTCGAGTGCTTCAATGAGTCCGTCCGGCGCGGTAGCGCTTACCATGAGTCCGGTCCCAACCTGCTTCACCCCCTGATGATGCATGCTGTTCACAATCAGGTTGGGTTGTTCCAGGGCACCGCGGAGCCGAGACCCTGAGGCGAGAGCAACCTCATGGGCCGGATGGTCCCGTTCGAAGCCCTGAGTAGGGAAATAATCGTGCTTGATAGCCCCCGGCAGTTCCGACCGGACGTCCTGGTAGAGTGAACCTCCCAGCGCCACGTTGATTACTTGGATTCCACGGCAGAGTCCCAGGATCGGCTTCCGGTCTTCAATGGCCCACCGGGTCAGTTGCAACTCCACACGATCCCGGGCGGGGTCAACGCGGCCGCATTCCGGCTTCGGTGCCTCGCCATAAGTCCTCGGATCCATGTCCACGCCTCCGGGAAGCAGGATCCCGTCCAGCCGGTCATAGATCTCGCGCAACGTGTCCGGATCGTCGTCCAGAAGGGGAATCATCCATGGTACCCCCCCGACGATAGTCACCGCCAGGAAATACCGCTGATTCATGACCCAGGACTGCGGCAGCGCCTCGGGAATCCCGTCCATGGCGTGCAGCGTCTGGGTGGGTATGCCTATGACCGGCCGGGGAGACTTCATTCAGTGTCGAGTAAGAGGATTGGGGACCAATGACTGAGTGAAGTAAATTTAATCAAGTTTTGGGCCATTTGGGCCCATTTCCCCCCCCGCCCGCAGTCCTCCTCATCACTCATCCCGTCGTTGACGCGGCTCCTTCCGCCACGACCCCCTCTGCCGTCTCCCGCACCAGCTGGTCCACCACGGCCTTCAGGTCCCCCGTCTTCTGGAACGTCGCAATCTGGCGATCTGCACTGGTCCCTTCGATCAGGATTCGGAAGGCGTACTCCACCTCCTTCCGGCTGCCCAAGTCATCCAATACGTCATCGACGAACCACTCGAGGAGTTCCTTGATCAGCGTCCTGGCCGGCAATTCCTGCCGCTTGCCGAAGTCGATCAATTTGCCGTCCAAACCGTAGCGAATCGCCCGCCATTTGTTCTCGTCGATCAGGGCCTGGGGATAGGTCCGGAAGGTGATATTGTCCCGGCGAAGCTTCCACAGCTTCGCGATGATCGCCTGGAAGATGGCGCCGATGCACACCGCTTCGTCCACCCGGGTGCACACATCGCAGACCCGGAATTCCAGCGTCGGATAGCTCCAGCTGGGACGAACGTCCCACCAGATCTTCGAAGCGTTGGGAATGCAATTGGTGTCGACCATCGTGTTCACCAGACTCTCGAACTCAGCCCAGGACCCGAGCGTCCGCGGAATGCCGGTCCGGGGAAAGTCTCGAAACACGATGCTGCGGTACGACTTGAGGCCGGTCATCCGCCCCATCCAGAAGGGCGAGCTGGTGGAGAGCGCCAGCACGTGAGGCAGGAAATAGCGCGACACATTCATCGCATCGATCAGGAATTCCTTGTCATCGATCCCGATGTGGACGTGGGTACCGAAAATCAGCAGGCGCTGCGCCAGGTCCTGAAGGTCCTCCTTCACGCCGATATAGCGGTCGAGCGGAGTGATCTTCTGTTGCATCCAGGAGGAAAACGGGTGACTGCCGGCCGCGGCGACCACCAGTCCCTGTTTTGCGGCGAGACCCATGACCAGCTTCCGGAGCCGGACCAACTCTTCACGCACCTCGCCGGGCGTGCGGCAGACCTTGGTGCCCACTTCGACCATCGACTGGTGCAGCTCCGGTTTGACCTCCCCCAGCACCATCGAGTCTTCGTTCAGGATCTCGGTGATGTACGACCGAAGCTCCCGGGTCTCGGGATCGATGATCTGGTATTCCTCTTCGATGCCGATCGTGAGGTTTGGGGGTTTCATGGTCGATAGTCTTGGGTCGTGGGTCGTGAGTCTTGGGTCGTGGGTCTGTCGGGACACCTGAGGTGTGGGTCATGAAGCTCAAGACCCATGACTCAAGACGCCCTCAGCGCTTCTCGACTATGAATGTCGGAACCGTCGACCCCCCGCCCGCCGTCACATTGAGCAGGGCGGCGGTGGAGAGACGGGTCAGCAAGCCTTCCATGTATTCGCCGTGGACGACGAACGGTGCGGTGTCGAGCATCCGATCCAGGATCTGGACCGATCCTTCGACCAGGCTGGGATAAGGTTCGCTCGGGATCGGCACCCGCTGCTGCACGATGTACGGCTCGTTCACTGCCCTGGTAATGCCCTGGCGCCACTCCTCGGCATTCACGGTCCAGCCCAACACGATGCCCGCCCCACCGTAATCGTCGTTCGGCTTGAGCACGAGCCGGGCCTGATTGGCCTCGATGAACGGCAGGAGATCGACTTTCGCGCCGTTATGGACCGTGGCTCGCTGCTCGACCACGCGAGTCCACGGCACTTGGGCCGCGATCGCCGCCTGATCCGCCGCATCGAAGAGGCCCGCGTTCCGCTCGTCGCTCAATACGGCGAGGCTCGCCTTCTTGTGCAGGATCTTGCAGCGGAAAGGATTCACCATGCAAACCGCTCGTTCCCGCACCGCGCGAATCAGTGGATGCTGGAGGCCAGACCGCTCCACCAGCTCATGAATCAGGACGCGCTTGTAGACCACGTCGATGGGGCCTGCCGGACCGGTCAACTGACTCCTGCGATACTCGAGCGCCTGCGGCGTCGTGATCTCGCAGTTCATCCCCAACCCACGGAAGTACTCCTGGAAGAGCACGAACTCGGTGCGGGTCGGAACGTCATCCCAGTCGACGATGGCGACGCGCGGAAGGGCATGGCGCCCCGAAAACTGGTGCCAGGCCTCGAGCAGTGCGTGCCCCACGTGGTGCCGAGCGGGCAATGGCCTGACGACATAGTGCCGGGCGAATGCCCGCATCACCGGCAAATCAGCGAATGCATCGGTGAGTGCGTCGTTGTAAGCCGCCCCGGCCGGAGTCTCGGCGTTGTACTCGGTGAGCGCAAAGGTACCGGCGTCTTCCATCAGGAATCCATCGAGCCGCGAGGAAGGACTCGCGGCCCGGAAGCCCGGATCATCCCGCAGCAGCTCTTCTTCCCAGTCGGCCAGACGGAATTGCGCTCGCAAAGCGGTGTCTCGCACCGCCGCCTCACCGGCCTTGCGGAAGGCTCGGGTAATCGCGGCAACCCGGCGTTCGAGCCGGCCCAGCTGCTCCGGGGACATGAACCTGGGTCGCAGCACGGTGGCCAGGGCCCGCTCGCCAAAGATCAGTCCCCGCGCCCGCAGCTGATCCTCCAACATCACGTGGGAGGCCTCAGCGATGTCGGGGGTTAAGAGATTGTGATAAAACTCAATGGCAGGGTTCATATCCTCTAAACTCAGTACCGAGTACCTAGTACCTAGTACGTAGTACAAATCAAAAATCGATGCCGGCGGGCAATGGCCGAACGTCGGTACCCTCTACCAGGTACTAGGTACTCAGTACTATGTACTCTTTCTCGATTTCACGAACATCTTATCCCATTTCAACTCCTTCACCTGCCGCTTCGGCTTCTTGGCCAGCGCGATCGCCAGGTCGGCCATGTGCTGAACCACCCAGTCGAAATAGGTCGGGGTCAGGGAGTTGATGTCCATGTCCGGGGCCGGATTCATGAAGTCGATCGCATACGGTACCCCGTCGCGAATGGCGAACTCGATCGAATTCATGTCGTAGCCCAGGGCGCGACAGATCGTGAGGGCGTCGTTGATCACCCGGGTCCGCAGCGGCGGCGCCAGGAAGTCGTCCCCCGGGATGTAGCGGCGTTCCCTGGGATCGTACTTGATCGGGAGGATGTCTTCCTGCCCGATGCAGAGGCAGCGCACGAACTCCTCCCAGTTGATGAATTCCTGGACGATCATCGTGAGCAGGCCGGACTGATCGTACCGGGAGATCAGTTCCTCCAGCGAGCGACAGACGTGGACCTCTTTCCAGCCGCCGCCGTGGGCATCCTTGAGGATGCAGGGCATCCCGATGTTGCGCGCGATGCCCTCCCAATCGAGGGGGAACTGGAGGTTTCGAAGACTCTCGTCGTGCTTGATGCCGGGGATATAGTCCTTGTTGGGCAGGAGCATCGTCTTCGGACTGGCCAGGCCCAGCTTGGTGATAAGCGAGGCGCCGAAGAACTTGTCGTCCGCGGTCCACATGAAGGGGTTGTTGATGACCGGGACGCCCTGCAGCACCGCGTGCTTCAGATAGCTCCGGTAGAACGGCACCTCGTGGGAGATGCGGTCGATCAACACATCATAGGGAACCGGATCGGTCATGCTCAGCGCGCCGGTGGAGACATACTCGGCGACCACGCCCGCGTTCCGTTGACTCACCGCTTCCATGAATGCCGGCGGGAACGACCATTCCCGACCTACGAAGAGACCAATGCGTTTCGTCATTGCTGGGTTTGTGTGTGTGTTAGGGCGGTCGGGCGGGAGGACGGCAGGGCGGTAGCTTCGTCAGGGGCACCGCCTTCCCGCCAAACCGCCTCCGCCTAGTCGTGCCCGCCGATGTAGGTCCGCACCATGTCCTCCCAATGGGGCCAGTCGTGGGCGTGGCCGTCCCAGATGCGCAGCGCGTTCCCGATGCCCTTGCCCCACAACAGCGCGGAGAATTCCCGGTTGTTGTCGCATACCGGGTCGCCTTCTCCGATCGCAAAGATGATATCCTGCCGGCGGAAGGCGTCGAGGCGGAGGGGATCGTGCTCGTGCCGCATGAAATCCATGGGATTGCAGCGATACAGATTGGCGTCGCTATACCCACCGATCAGGCGCTTGAGGTCGTAGAGGCCGCTCATGCCAAGAATCCGATTCACCGACTCCGGATAGCGCAGGCCGAAGGCGGCGGCATGGGTCGCGCCCAGGCTGGCACCAGTCGTGATGACGTAGGCGTTGTTGTTCCTGCTCGCCGTAAACGGGAGGACCTCGTCCCGCACATAGCTGTAGTACTGCAGGTGAACCCACGCGCGATGCCCGGCGTGGACCGCCTCGTTGCCCCAGTTCTCGTGATGCGGCTGGTCGAGGCAGAACAGCTGGATCCAGCCCTGGTCGATGTGGTCCTGCAGTACTTGGTGCATCCGCCGGTCCGGCCACTCCGAGTGGGTCCCCATGCTGGTCGGGAACGCCAGCACCCGGGCACCGGCGTGGCCGATCACCTGCAGGGTCATCTCGCGGCCCAGCACGGGGGAATGCCAGGTGTGGATTTCGTGGTTCAAGGTCGGTCGTGAGTCTTGGGTCTTGAGTCTCAAGCGATGGCGTTGAGGGGGGTAGAATCTACTCCCGGAGAGTCTTTGGTGCAGCCCCTCCGCATGCCCCCTGTGATTGATGACCCACGACCCATGACCCACGACCCAAGACCCTCTACTTTTCGCGCATGACCCAACCCATCCGCTTCATCTTCGGACTCCACCTGCATCAGCCGGTGGGGAATTTCGGGTCCGTCTTCAGCCAGCACTTGGACGAGGTCTATCTGCCCTTCCTGCAGAAGGTGGACGAGCGGGAGTTCTTCCCCCTGGTGCTCCACATCTCCGGCCCCCTGCTGGAGTGGCTGGAATCGAATGGCAAAGGCTACCTCGACATGGTCAGCCGCCTGGTTGATGCCGGCAGGCTGGAACTGCTGTGCGCCGGCATGTACGAACCGGTCCTCGCTTCACTCCCTCGGCAGGACCGGATCGAGCAGATCGGCTGGATGCGGGAGAAGCTCAGGAAACGGTTCGGAATCGACGCGCGAGGGCTCTGGCTCACCGAGCGAGTGTGGGAACCGGAGCTCGCGGCCGATCTAGCCGACGCGGGGGTACAGTACGCCCTGGTGGATGACCGTCATTTCCTGGTGACCGGGTTCGAGAGAAACCAGCTTCACGCGCCGTGGATGACCGAGAGCGACGGGCGGCGAATCGCCCTGTTCCCGATCGACGAGCGGCTCCGCTACCTCATTCCGTTCCGGCCTCCCGCCGAAACCGCCGCCTATCTCCGGGAGCTGGCGCACCAAGGTCACCGCATAGCGGTGCTGGCGGACGACGGGGAGAAGTTCGGCGGCTGGCCCGGCACCCGCGAATGGGTCTACGAGAAGGGATGGCTGGATCAGTTCGTGACCACGATCTCGGCGCTGGTTGATAACGGCGAGGTAGTGCTCTCGACCTTCGCCGAAACGCTTCCGGCAGTGCCGATCGCGGGGCTCGCCTACCTGCCAACCGCCTCCTACCGGGAGATGGAGGGTTGGGCGCTGCCGCCACTCGCGGCGCAACGCCTCATCAACCTCGAGACCGAGCTGGGAGAGGAGCGGTTATCGGGACCCGAGAGCGGGCTGCTCCGGGGCGCGCACTGGCTCAACTTCCTGGTCAAGTACGTCGAGGCCAACCGGATGCACAAGAAGATGCAGGCGCTCTCCCTGCTCTGCCGCGATCGAGGTGATCCTACGGTGGCCCGGGTCGCCATCGGTCGGGCTCAGTGCAACGACGCTTACTGGCACGGCGTCTTCGGCGGCCTCTATCTGCCCCACCTGCGTGATGTTATCTGGCGCGAGCTTGCGATTGCGGAGAGGGCACTGCGTACCCGGGAGCCGCTCGAAGCCGAGGTCTTCGACATCGACGCGGACGGACATCGTGAGATCTGGGTGCACAGCGCCAACTTTAGCGCGATCGTGAGTCCCGATCGCGGCGGGGTCATCGAGGAGTTCACGCTCTTCGGATCAGAGGTCAACTACGCGAACACGCTCACCCGGCGGAGGGAGGCCTACCACCTGGTCGCTCCGAAGTCGGATGGTCATACCGAAGGCGAGAAGGAGGGGACACCCAGCATTCACGATCTGGAGAGCCGCATCCGGCTCAATGAGCTGCCGCCGGTTGACGCGGCCCCGCGGGTGCTCCTGCGTGAGCGGGGACTCGAGGCGGGACTGGATCAGCAGAGCTACGAGCGGGGCGACTTTGACAGCCTGGATGCGCCCGGTGAAGGTCCCCTTCCCCACACCATCGAATCCTCTGCCGACCGAGTCACGCTGAGCTTCAAACTGGTTGAGACCGGGATCACCACCTTCGAGAAACACTACAGCTTCGCCACGGACGGCAGGCTCACGGCGACCTACCGTTGGTCACTGGCGGCCCTCGAAGGGGTGTTCGCCGTGGAGGTTTCGTACCGGGGACCGCTCGAGATCACGGCCAGCCCTGCGGCGGAAACCTGGAGCTACGACATCACGACCGTGGCCAAATCGGAGAAGGGGCTGGAGGAGACGGTGCAAGGTCGGTCGGTCACGTTCCGGTGGCCTGGTGCGGTAGGGAGTGCGATGCTGGAATTGGTGCCCGCGTCGGTCGATGGTCAGTAGTCGGTGGTCGATAGTCGAAAGTCTTGAGTCCTGAGCCGTGAGTCTCTAACCCCAGACTCACGACCCAAGACTCAAGACTTTCGACTATCGACTGTTGTCGACTCACCGATTACGGCGTCAAAACCTCCTGCTTCGGCTCAACCTTCAGAATCCAGAGCCCGGTGTTGATGTCCGGCACGTAGATGTTGCCGTTATTCACCACCGCGCCCCAGGCGAAGGTCGAACGGGGACGGAAGCCCAGTGAATCCGCAGTAAGAATCCAGCTGATCTCCCGGCCCTGCCGCAGCAGGTCGCCCTTCAACTCGCCGGAGATATCCAGCACCCGGGCTCCGCCCTGATAGTTGCCGAGGTAGAGGGTGTCGCCCACGACCCAGACGTTGTGGACACCGCCGTCGGTGGGCTCGTACCAGGCCACTTCCTTCGGGTGCTCGATGTTCGAGACGTCGATCACGTGGAGCCGGCCGAAGGTGAGATCGTTCCCGTCCTGCAGACCCTTCGCGTCCTTCGCCGCATAGACCTCGTCTCCCACGAACACATACTTGCCGGCCTTCCACGCAGTGTGGGTACCGCGCGCCGAGAGTCCCCAGATCCCTTCGACCCGGGCGTAGAGCGAGCTGAGATCGTACTTGAACTGGGAGACCAGCTTCGGAGATTCGGGACTGCCACCCTTCATGCCATTCCCCACATCGAGAATGACGAGGCCATCGTTCCAGTACGCGAGATAGGCCAGACCATCCACCACCATGATGTCGTGCAGATAGCGGCCGGCTTCGGTCTGTTCGGTCTGCCAGCGGGCCACTTCCTTGGGCGTCTTGGGATCCCGGATATCGATGACCCGCATCGAGCCGGTCGCGTCGTCAGTCAGATAAACGTGGCCCTGGTACACATAGCTCGAGTGCACTCCGCCCGAGACGGTAGACGTGTACTCCGAGATCGGCTTGGGATGGCACGCGTCGCTGGCATCGAAGACCACGATGCCGTTCTTCCGGTCCGACGCGCCCTCACGGGAGAAGACTCCGTATTTGCCATCCTCGGTCGTCATCACGTCGTTCACGATCCGGGAGTTGGTCATCATCGAGTCAACGATGGCCGGCTTCTTCGGATCGCTTACGTTGATGGCATAGACCCGGTCGGCGATGGTGGACATGTAGACGCATTGTCCATTCGGATGCACCCACGCTTCGGCGCCCCGGAACGCCAGGGGAACCCGGCCCTGCACCTCGAGACCCCGACGCACCTCGCGCTGGGTCACCTGAACCACAGCCTCGCTGTTCTGACCGCCCAGCGTGGCCGTGACGGTGTATGTGCCGGGCGTCTCCGCCACGAAGGCCCCATCTCCATCGACCTGCGCGACGCCCGGAGTCTCCGCTACCGCCCAGCGCACCACGACGCCTTCAACCGCCTTCCCCGCTGCATCCTTTCCAGCCGCCTTGAAGCGAATGACGTCTCCGGTCCGCACGTTCGAGGTAGCAGGATCAATGCTGAGTCGCGCCACCCGATTGGCCGATACCTGGACATCGAACGGATGAGTCGCGGAACCCGCCTTGGCGGTGATCGTAGCCTTGCCCGGCGCCAGCGCCGAGAGCCGGCCGTCCGAGCTTACGGTGACGATCTTGGAATTGCTGGAAGTGAAGGTGACCGCGTCGTCACGCTGGTCTCCCTGCTTGCTGTACGCGACGCCGGTGAGGGTGAGCCGCGATCCCACCATCAGGTGGCTCAGCGCGGGCGTGACCTCGATCTTCGAAGCGGCAAGAGGCTTCACTTTGATGATCGCCTCACCGAACGCGGGCTTGGCGCCCTTCACCGATGCCACCACGGCTACCCGCATCTGGCCACGATATCCCGCCGTCACCAGACCGGTCGAATCGACCGTGCCCTCATCGCCATTGATGAAGTACTGCAGCGTCGCACTTGGAACCACGCTGCCGGCGGAATCAAGCGCCTTGGCGCTGAGCTGGATCGTCTGCCCCACTTCGACTTCGGCGGCAGGCGGGGTAACCTCGACGTGGGCGACCGGTGAAGGGACCGGCGCTTGGGCGGGTTGCTGCTGCAACGCAAGCAGTAGAGTGAGCAACATGCGGGCTCCAGGGATGCAGAAGTATTGGTACGGTGAATTGGGCCGGGGAATCTACAGCACGAACTGCTAACTGAATACTGCCTGATCTACGGCGGTTTCGGGTGCAAGATTCAGAGTCAGGACCAGGGCATCGGCCCATCTGCCAGTTCATTCCGGAACCAGACGCTTACCGCTTGCGCCATAGTGATTTACATTCCCGCCCCATGACGAATCCGCTTCCCGCCAGGGTGGTCCTGGGCCTGGTGCAGATGGCCATGTCGGACGACCAGGCAGATAACATGCGCCGCGCTGTCGCCGGCGTGAGAGAGGCCGCCGCGAAGGGCGCCAAGGTCGTCTGCCTGCCCGAGCTCTTCCTCAGCCGGTACTTCTGCCAGGTCGAGGACCACCGCTTCTTCCAGCTCGCCGAGCCGATCCCGGGGCCGAGTACCACCTCGCTCGGCGCCCTGGCCAAGGAGCTTGGTGTCGTCATCATCGCATCGCTGTTCGAGAAGCGCGCCGAAGGTCTCTATCACAACACCACCGCGATTCTCGATGCCGACGGGAAATACCTCGGCAAATACCGGAAAATGCACATTCCGGACGACCCCAACTATTACGAGAAGTTCTATTTCACCCCGGGCGACCTCGGTTTCCGCTCCTGGGACACCCAGCACGCCAAGGCCGGCGTTCTCATTTGCTGGGACCAATGGTACCCCGAGGCCGCAAGGCTCACGGCGTTGACCGGGGCGCAGATCCTCTTTTATCCCACCGCCATCGGCTGGCTCATTGCTGAAAAGGCGGAATACGGCGCGGCCCAGCAGGCCTCGTGGGAGACGATCCAGCGAAGCCATGCGATCGCGAACGGTGTCTACGTGGTGGCCGTAAATCGTGTCGGTGTCGAGCCGGGGCCCAACCAGGGGATCGAGTTCTGGGGTGGCAGCTTCGTCGCGGCGCCCAACGGCGAGATCATCGCGAAGGCGGGCACCAGCGAGGAGACGATCGTGGTCGAGGTGGACACTGGAAGGGTTGACGTCGCGCGCACCCACTGGCCGTTCTTGCGCGACCGGAGAGTGGATGCGTACGGGGGGATGACGAGTCGGTATTTGGATGAGGGGTGAGAAATTTCAAATTGAAAATTTGAAATTTGCAAATTGATGGACGCTCCAGCCTAGCTGCTTGATCGACAAATGCCTCCCTGCGTGCTTTTAAATTTTCAATTTGAAATTTTCAATTTTCAATGACTCCCAACGCGCTGGGCTACCGGATGCCCCCCGAGTGGTCCCCCCACCGGGCTACCTGGCTGAGCTGGCCTCACCGTGAGTCCTCCTGGCCCGGGAAGTTCGAACCGGTGCCGCATGTTTTCGCCGAGATGGTGCGCCTTCTCTCGCCGCACGAAGAGGTACACATCAACGTCACCGGCCAGGAGATGGAAGAGATCGTCCGAGACCTCCTGATTGCCCATGACATCGATCCTTCGGCAATCGCCCGAGCCGTTTTCTTCCACCACAACCCCACCAACGACGCCTGGTGCCGCGACCACGGCCCCTGCTTCATCCAGCGCAACGTGGATGGCCGGCGCGAGGAGGCCATTGTGGACTGGGGGTACAACGCGTGGGGCGGGAAATATCCGCCGTTCGAAGACGACGACGTGATCCCTACGAGAATCGCCGAGGAGTTTGGGATTCCGGTCTACCACCCGGGCATCGTGATGGAGGGAGGGAGCCTGGATGTGAACGGCGCGGGGACTCTGCTGACCACCGAATCCTGCCTGCTCAACCCCAACCGCAATCCCTCGCTCACCCGGGAGGAAATCGAGCGTTACTTGACGGACTACCTGGGCGTCCGCCACATCCTCTGGCTGGGCGACGGGATCGTGGGCGACGACACCGATGGCCACGTGGACGACCTGTCCCGGTTCACCGATCCATCCACGATCGTCACCGCGGTGGAAATGGATTCGAGCGACGAGAACTACCAGCCGCTCAAGGAAAACCTCGATCGCCTCCGCAGCATGCGGGACCAGGACGGCAATCCCTTCCGCATCGTCACCCTCCCCATGCCGCCGGCCGCGTACTACGACGGACAACGGCTCCCCGCGAGTTACGCCAACTTCTACATCGCGAACGGCGTCGTTCTCCTACCGTCTTACGACCCGACAACGGACGAGATCGCCCGCCAGACCCTGCAGCGCTGCTTCCCGACTCGCCGGGTCACCCTGCTCGATTCCCGGGACCTGATCTGGGGGCTGGGGTCATTTCACTGCGTGACGCAGCAGTGGCCTGCCGTGTGAGGACGCGTCGAGTCAATTGAAAATTGAAAATTGACAATTGCAAATTGAAAACGGCTTCTCACCGGGATCGAGACGACATGAGGGGTCGTTGAGCCGTCCGGCGGCTGGCGGTGAAGATAGCGACCAACTCGGTCGCCTCGTTCAGGGCAGACTTCACCTTGTCGGGGACCAGGAGCCCCAATTTCACGATCAATTCGAGCCAGAATTGGGCTTCATCTGCTTCTTCGAGCACTATCCCCATCTTTGCGACGAACTCTTTTCGAGATCGGGCTCGGCACACCGCTCGATAATTGGCTGCCACTGATGCCGAGCATCGGATGAGCTGTGCCGCGATCGTCCTGCCTTCGATCGAGAGCGGAAGTCCCTTACAGAGTCGCACCACGACAACCGCGAAGTCCTGAGTCCGCAGTTTCAATTCATCGGGGCTCATACCTCAACTTCGAACCGTTCACCCCGGACCCGGCAACCCTGAAAAGGCAGAACCGGGCTCCCCTAACGCACAGAGAACCCGGCCCTGAATCAATTACCAATTGTAAATTTTCAATTTGCAATTACTTCAAAAAGAGCATCTCTCTATAAGTTGGCATCGGCCACAAACTCGACTCCACGTGCAGCTCGATCATGTCGGCCAGGGTGCGCAGGTCGGCCATGGCGGGCTTTACCTTGTCCTTGATCCACTGCGCGTGCTTGATCGGATCGCCCTCCTCGTGGGCCACGGCCTTCTCCAGGCGACCCAGTGCTTCCCGGAACCGGGAGACCAGGTTGACGAACTCGCCCAGCGCCTGGTGAGTATCCAGGCACTTGACCCCGGCGGCCTCGGTCACCGACACTGCCTGCGCAACCTTGGCCTGATGCTGAAGCGCCGCGGGCAGAATCATCGTGCGCGCCATGCTGATCATGGTCTGCGCCTCGATGTCGATCTGCTTGATGTACTTCTCGTACGCGATGTGGGTCCGTGAATCGAGCTCGGCCTTGCTCAGGACGCCGTACTTCCTGAACAGGTCCGCGATCTTCTTCTGGCGCAGCACCGCGAACGCCTCGACCGAGTCCCGGAAGTGCGGTAGACCGCGCTCTTCGGCCTCGTCGTGCCACTCGGCGGAGTAGTTGTCCCCTCCGAAAATCACCCGCTTGTGCTGGCGGATCACCTTCTTGAGTACCGAAAGCACCGCGGCCTGCAGCCGGGCGGGCGTCGGGGTCTTCCCCGCAACCTTCTCCAGCTCCGTCGCCATGTAGTCGAGCGACTCGGCGGCGATCGTGTTCAGCACCGTGTTGGGCCAGGCGATGGTCTGGCTCGAGCCCACGGCGCGGAACTCGAACTTGTTCCCGGTGAAGGCGAAGGGAGAGGTCCGGTTCCGGTCTCCCGAGTGCCGGGGGAGCTGGGGCAGCGTCCGGGCGCCCATGTTCAACATCCCGCCCCGAATGGTGCGCTTGGGCAGGCCCTTCTCCACCTGGCGCAGGATGTCCTCCAGCATGTCGCCCAGGAACACCGAGATGATCGCCGGAGGCGCCTCGTTGGCACCCAGACGGTGATCGTTCGGCGCCGAGGCGATCGAGGCGCGCAGCAGATCGGCATGGAGATCCACGCCCCGGATCACGGCGCAAAGGAACACCAGGAACTGCATGTTGGTGTGGGTCTCGTCCTGCGGGTCGAGGAGATTGACCCCGGTATCGGTCGCCATCGACCAGTTGTTGTGCTTGCCCGATCCATTGACGCCGGCAAACGGCTTCTCGTGCAGCAGAGCCGCGAGGCCGTGCCGCTCCGCCACCCGCTTCAGCGTCTCCATCATCAGCATCTGATGGTCGCTCGCGATCTGGCTCATTTCGAACAGCGGCGCGATCTCGTACTGTGCCGGGGCCACTTCGTTGTGCCGGGTCTTCACCGGCACTCCCAGTCGGTAGAGCTCCCGCTCGCAGTCGGCCATGCAGGCCAGAACGCGCTGGGGGATCACGCCGAAGTACTGATCCTCGAGTTGCTGTCCCTTGGGCGGCCGGGCGCCGAACAGGGTCCGCTCGCAGGTGAGCAGATCAGGCCGCTGGAAGAAGTACTCCCGGTCGATCAGGAAGTACTCCTGCTCCGGCCCCACCGTGGTGTAGACCTTGGTGACACCCTCGTCGTTGCCGAAGATCTTCAGGATACGGAGCGCCTGCTTGGAGAGTGCCTCCATCGAGCGGAGCAGCGGGATCTTGGTGTCCAGCGCCTCGCCGGTCCACGAGACGAACGCCGTGGGAATCACCAGGGTGGTGGCGCCGTTCCCCCGCATGAGAAACGCCGGGCTGGTAACATCCCAAGCGGTGTAGCCCCGGGCCTCGAAGGTCGCCCGGAGTCCGCCCGACGGAAAACTCGAGGCGTCCGGCTCGCCCTGCACCAGCTCCGATCCCGAGAAGTTGTAGATCACCCCGCCCTGCCCGTCGGGCTGAACCAGCGAATCGTGCTTCTCCGCGGTCAGGCCGGTCAGCGGCTGGAACCAGTGAGTGAAGTGGGTGGCGCCATTCTCGATGGCCCAGTCCTTCATGGCCGAAGCGACGACGTCGGCCACCTTGGGATCGAGCGGCTCGCCCCGATCGATGGTCCGGAGCAGACTCCGGAAGACATCCTTCGGGAGGCGCTGGCGCATGACATCACGGGAGAAGACGTCGGCGCTGAAGATCGTATCAATGCGGACGGGCGTACCGTTAGAAACGGCAGGAATCGTCACCGGATCGAAGCCTCAAGCTGGGGTTGCGCGGAGGTACGGCTGACGCGGCGGGAAATTAATGAGGAGTCAGGCGGATGGTAGGGCGCTGGGGATTCGCGGCTCGGCGGCTCGGCGGCTCGGCAAAGCTAAAACGGCTCCGAGCGAGATCGGGCCCGGCATCTCCCGATCCGCCGAGCCGACCAGCCCCCGAGCCGTGCTTTAACTACTTCTCTGCTGCCTTACGGGCGGTCTTCCGCTTCCGCCGGCGCGCCTCGGCCGCCTTCAAGGCCTTGGCCTCGCTGGGCTTCACGTAGTACCGCTTTTTCCGCAGGTCACGGAGGATGCCCGACTTCACCATCTTCCGCTTGAAGGCCTTGAGGGCCACATCCAACCGATCGTCCTCTCCCAACCGAACTTCGATCATGATCACTCCGTAGGCCGTCGGCCCGAGAAGCCGACGGGGCCACCACCTTTCGGGGCGGCCCCGCCTGCGCTGACTGTGTCCAGAAGTGGGTTACTTCTGGATCTTGGCGACGTTCTGCGCGGCCGGGCCCTTCGGACCCTGGACCATGTCGAACTCCACCAGGTCGCCTTCCTGAAGCGACTTGAATCCGCTGCCCTGAATGGCCGAATGATGGACGAAGCAATCCTTCTGCCCGTCGGCCGGCGTCACAAAGCCAAAGCCCTTCGCATCATTGAACCATTTCACGGTACCGGTTGTACGCATCACCTGCTCCTTGCTGAACATGTTGTATGGTCGGCCGGAGCATGGTGTCACCGTACCTACCAAAAATGGGGGACCCGGCTTGAGCCAGATCCCCGAGAATGCCCCGCTGGCCGTATGCTCAGCGCAGATCGGCCGCCGGGCGGAGGTAACAGTACATGCCAGAGAGGTTTCGGTCAACAGTCCGGCCCTTCCCCACCCAGCCCTAGTCCGCCGGGACCAGCCGGCCCCCACGGGCCATCCCAATCCGGACTCCAAGGCTCGGCACGTCCCCGTTGGAATCGAACGCGATCCGGCCAACCACCCCGTCGAAGGAGGGCTCCTCATTCCCGACCCGGGCCAGCGCTTGCCGGACGCCCGACCGGCTGGAGCCGCCCTCGGTTATAGCGGCGGCGATGAGTCGAACCGCGTCGTAGGTCGCGGCACCCCCTTGGTCCGGTAATCCGGCCTCGGGGAATGCACGTCGGTAGGCGTTCACGAAGGTCCGGTTGGCGATTGTGATAGACGAAGGCAGGTAGCCCGACGAGATGTAGACCCCGTCGGCCAGGGTGTCCCGGCTCTCGATTCCGACAAACCCGTCACCCGCCAGCAATGGCAACCCGAGCTTGGCGCGGCGGACCTGGCTCAGGACCGGAATACCCTCGGCCTGATTCGCCGCGATCAGCAGCAGTTCCGCGCGAGCCTCCCTCCGGATCCGGTCCAGATAGGGCGAAACGTCGGGCTTCTCGAACAGGAACGGGTCGGCCTCTACGACTTCGCCGCCCAGTCGCTTGAACTCCCGGGAGAAGGTGATTCGGATCCCTCGCCCGTACTCGTCATTCACGTAGAGCACGGCGGCGCGGGTGAGCCGCAGCTTGTTGTAGGCGAACTGGGCCAGGGCCGCTCCATAGGCCAAATCGGTGGCACAGATCCGGAAGGTGTAGTCGCCGGCCTCGCTGAGGACGGGGGATGACGCCGAGGGGGACAGCTGCACCAGGGGACGGCGACCGCCGTTATAAACCGGAGCGGCGGTAATTGTGGCACCCGAGTAGGCGCTGCCGATGACCGCCACAACATCCGAGGCGTACAGGTCGGCCGCGACCTGCACTGCGGAGTCCGGCTCACCAAAGTCGTCCCGCCGGACCAGCTCCAACGGCCTCCCATTTACCCCACCCGCTTCGTTGATCTGTCGCAGGGCGAGATCGGCGCCCCGTATCATGGGAAGGACCGCCGGGTCGGTTAACGGAAGCGAGAGGCCGATCCGGATCGGTTTGGCTTTGTCACTGCAGCCGGACATGACAAACCCGGCGCCGATCATGAGCGCCGCCGCGGAAGCCAGGAGCGGCCTCACCGGCCTGCCCCCGTGCCCGGAATCGCCAGGCCGGCGTCGGGATTGAAGTCTTTCGCATCAAGCCCCAGGAGGCCAAGCACCGTCCCCGCAACGTCCGCCTGATGCACGATCGTGGTCTTGGACGCCTCCCCAGTCCGGGGCGTGTCCGGTCCGACCACGGCGACCCAGATCTCGTCCGAACCCGGCACGCCATCGCCGTGGTCATCCCAGTCTTTCGTGGTTCGACCTCGTCCGTGATCGGTCGTAATCACTATCGAGGTGTGGTTTCGGTAGGTGTCCATGCCCTGCAAGGTATTCCAGAGCTCACGCAGAAAGTCATCGGTCGAGTGCAGCGCGTCCAGCAACCGGTCGTAACGCCGCGAGTGGGCAAGATCATCGGTGTCATTGAATGCGAAGTACATCACTCGCGGCTTGTGCCGTTTCAAGTACTCGATGCCCATGGCGCCGGTAAAGGCGTCCAGACGGCTCCCCTCCCATAACGCGAGTGCCCGGGTCTGGACTTTACCCAGCAGGTCGAGCGCCGGAGTGGTGAGCGCTTTCGGCATGCTGTCATTCCCCGCGTTGACGAAAATCACGTCATCCCGACTCGCGGCATAGAACCGGAAATTTTCCCAACTCCCGAAGACCGCAACCTGACTGCTCGGCAGGGCCAGCTTCTGCTTCAGATATTCCAGGATGGTCCGATGAGGATAACGTACCGGGTCGTTGCTGGTGACGTCGGGCTGATACTGGCCGGTCAGGATTTCCTGGTATCCCGGCGCGGAGAATCCGTGGGGATTGGTAATGGCGACCGGACTTTCCCGATTCCGGTTACCCAACAGGATCCCCCGGGGAACTAGCGAGTCCCAGAAGAATGGCATGAGGACCCTGCGTCGTGCTTCCAGGGTTGGACGCCAGTAGTCCCGCCCCAGCCGTTCCAGGTCATACACTCCGCTCAACGTGTCGGCGCTGATGACCGAATCCATCCCGGTAAAGAGTTCCTGCCAGCGCACTCCATCGAGGGTGATGAGGATGACATTCCTGGTCTGACGGGCTTCCTGGGCCTGTGGCGCCGAGCCAGGGAGGAGGCCAAGCGACAGCACGGCACTGAGGACCAGCGCATGACGCATGACTGGGATTTCCGGATGGGGATGTAGGCGTGACCTGCCCGGAAAATGGAGGGGCCGGTCCCCAGCCACCAGAGGACTACAAGGGCCTTCCGTTTTGTCTGACAGACTGATTTCGGCGCGAACGCCAGATTGGCCTCCGCATCGGGCCGCTATCCTCCGGCGGGGCCCGACGCTGCAGGACGACAATTGTCTTGGAGCAGGTCTATGGGTGCCCGTATCAGTAGTAACCCGAGCCCGGAATGGGCTCAGCTAGGCCGCATTACGCTTTTCGTCCTACCGTTTCTCCTTGCATCTTGTTCAGACAGCAGTTCCCCCGCCAACAACATGAATTCCTCCAATGGCCGGACCTACGCCGGCAGGCTAGGGCACCGCAGCACAATATCCGACAGCGGCGCCACCGAACCGGCCGAAATAGAACTGTTCGCGCCCGATGACGGCGACCGAGCGGGAACCGAGGGCGTAGGCTGGTTCGTAGATATCGCGGTGGAGTTCGACGGGAATCTGAAGAGCACAGGTTTCAAGGGTAATCAGCTAACTGGCGGCGGAGTTCACAACAATGCACCGCCATTTCCCGGCAACTTCGGGCTTGGCGCGGATGACAAATTCCCTGGACTGGTCGTCCTGATCTCGACTACCAGCCCAGCGATAGGCGGATCCTGCCAGAACCTGGCCGATGCGTTCAACCTCACCGGAGTTACCAACCGGGTCGATGGAGGGACGGAGATCTGGGATACCTGGATTATCGGCGCGCCATTGTTCGGGCGAAACACGCCGAGCACGATTTGGGTGGCCGAGGTCGCGGACCTCAACCAGAACGGGATTCACGACGATGCTCCGGACCTAGTTCCGGACGTGAACCATGACGGAATCTGCGATGCCACCGACATCGACGCGCTGGGATTGGATTCGGAGATCGCGGTCAGGAACTTCTTCATCCGGTAGGCTTCTGCAGGATCCTGCGGGTTGCTGCAGGAACAGGTCGGCCGTCAGCCTCAGGAGGAAAGGCTGACGGCCGAACCTTTTTCAGTCAGCTGCGCGCTCTACGGATCGTAAGGGGCCCGTTGGTCGTGACCACTCGCACTGGAGCGCCTCCCTTGCCCAGGGTCGAATGGATCCGGTCTTTCATCGAACCCTGGATCGTCACAGTCAGGGGCATGGCGACATCGTAGGGACCATTGACGGTTCCAGTCTCCAGCTCGGCGTTGTAGTTCTCCGGCACGGCCAGGTCAACCGGCCCGTTTACCGATTCCGCATCCAGACCCTTTCCATCCCATTTGGTTCCGGAAAGCTTCACACTCAAGGGACCGTTCTGGACCCGGGCCACCACATCGCCGCCTACGCCGGTGAGGGAGACGGGGCCGTTTTGCGCCCGCAGATTCATGGTACCGGTCACGCCGTTAACCGAAAGCGGGCCGTTTACGGTTTCGGCGGTCAAATTGATCTTCCTGGGAACCCAGACGACGAGTTGAGCGCCCCAATTCTGCCGCCGCCCGGGAGACGGGCCGGTCACTCGAATCGTGGAACCCGAGATCTCGGTCTTTATGCCCTTTGCCAGGTCTTGTGCCGCCTCGAGAGTGTGCCCACCGGCCTGAACCCGCGTCGTCACCGCAACGGAGTCATTGTCCCACCCGATGATTTCGGCTCCCCCGTTAATGTCGGGATCCAGGGTGAGGGAATTCCCGCTCAGCCGAAACCCGGTTTGGCGGACTTCGCAGACCTGCTCTCGGCTGTCGGAGTCGTAGGTGTTGTCTTCACAGTCCTTAAGCCAGCGGTTGTCGTCCTGGTCCTGGGCAGGGAGAACCGCCGGACTCAGGGCCAGAGCCAACAGGCCCAGCATCCCCCGCGCGTTTATTAGCATGGCCTCCTCCTGAAGTGATCTCGTAAGAGTGTGGCGGTTGGACACCTGGGCGCAGGAGAGGGTTGGCTGCTCAGGGTCCGGGATCGAGGGGACGGAACCTCGGGCCGGGCAGGTTGGGGCGGCCGGAAGGGGGCTGGCGGAAAGCGTTCCCCCCCTGTCAAGATGATCCAGGGGGCTGCGGGGGCTGCCGTCACGACTCTTGCGGCTAGGGGGAGCCGGGTGATCTTGCTCCGACCCGTTTTCCATCCTGGAGGCCGCAGTTGACCCGTTGGGAACAGACTACGTCCAAGCTGCTCCAGGTCCTGCGGCTGGAAACAATTCGAAGCAAGCTTCTCGCCTTCGCCGTGCTGGCGAGCCTGATTCCATCGGTCAGCACCGGTTGGCTTTCGTACGTCCAGAACAAGCGCGTCCTTACCGAGAAAAGCGGCCAGGAGTTGCAGAACGCCGGATCCCAGGCCGCCCGGGAACTCGATCTCTGGATCAAGGAGCACCTGTACGATCTCCGGGTCTTTGCCAGCTCCTATGAAGTTTCCGAAAACCTGGCCCGGCTCCCCGTGTCGCGCGGCCGTCCCATTCGCGGAAACCTGACCCAGGAACGGCTGTCCGACTACCTGAATTCGGTCCGGGAGAGGTTCCAGGATTACGAAGAGCTCCTGGTGCTCGACCCTCAGGGCCAGGTCGTCGCCAGCAGTTCCAGGAGCCAGGGGACGATAGACCTCGCTGCCGGTTGGCAGGACGACATTGAGAATGACCGCCCGGTCGTCGGCGTGCCGCACTGGGATGATTCCTTGAACAAGCCGGTCATGGTCGTCGCCGTGCCGATCCGTCCCACCGATGGCAAACTCCTGGGTGCGCTGTCCGCCCGGCTGAGTCTCGAGCGGGCGGATAACATCCTGCGCCGCTTCGCCCCGGGCGATTCCGGTCAGGTCTATCTCATCGGCGCTGACGCCAACGTCATCACCTCCACCCATGCCAGCTCGGGGGCCGTCATGGCGCAGAGCCTCACCAAGGAGGCGATGGATCAACTCACCGAGAAAGAGGGCGCCGCGGTCGAGTATCAGAACTATGACGGGAACGAAGTTGTGGGGACGCTCAACTCGATCTCCGGCCTCGGCTGGGCGGTAGTCGCTGAAATCCCCTCCGCCGAGGCCTTTCGTCAGGTCAATCGACTCCGCAACCTGACGATCCTCATGGTGCTGGCGCTGGTGCTGGGCGTCGGCTTGATCGCGTGGCTCCTGGGACTGCTCATCGTCCGTCCGCTTACTCGCCTGGCTCAGGGTGCCGCGGAGGTCGCGACCGGCAGTCTCGCGGTGGATCTGCCCGAAGTAGGTGGCGGTGAGGTTGGCGACCTCACCAAAGTCTTCAACAACATGGTTGACCGGTTGCGGGAGAGCCGGGAAGAGCTGGAACGGCTTTCGACCCTCGACGGGCTCACCGGCCTCGCCAATAGGCGCCATCTGCTGAGCCGCCTGGCGCTGGAATCGAGCCGGGCGAAGCGGGCACATCACAGCTTCGCCGTGCTGATGGTAGACGTAGACCATTTCAAGGACTACAACGATTCCTACGGCCACCTCGCGGGAGACGAAGTTCTGGTACGACTTGCGGAGATCCTGCGGGAATCCTGCCGGGAGGTGGACTGTGCCGCGCGCTACGGCGGCGAGGAGTTCCTGGTCCTGCTCACCGAGACAGGGATGCAAGGGGCGGTCGAAGTAGCGGAGCGGGTCCGTGCCCGGCTTGCCAGCGAGACTTTCGCGGGGGGAACGATCACGCTGAGCGTGGGCGTCGCATCATATCCCGAGTTTGGAGAAACGCCGGAGGCCGTCATCATGAGCGCCGACGTGGCGCTCTACCAGGCGAAGCACCTGGGCCGTGACCGAGTCGTGATGGCCAGCCTGAACCAGGTGGAGGACTAGCGCATCGCCTCAGGGCCCCGGCCCACCAGGTTCCGCATCACCCATCCTGCCCGGCCGTCCTCTGCAGTCACCCGGATCCAGTTGTCGGTGTAGGAGTATCCGGTCACCGAGATTCCCGCTTCCACCGTGAACAGGACTTTGAAATTGGTCCCCGGCCCCTCCCGGACATTGCTGCGGCGGACAGTCTGCAACCGAACCGGTGCCGTGAAGGTTGATTCTCCCGGTCTCGCCCCGTTCCCGTTGCCGCTAAGTCTTCCTTTCGCAGCGCCGGCAAGGCGCTTGGTCTGGGTCGCGAGGTAGAGCGAACCGGCATAGTTCTGCTTGTTGAACTCGGCGCCGCTCTGCTTCAGCAGTTTGGTCGCCTGCGCCAGTTCGGGCGTCGCGCGCTGACCACCCGCGGTTTTGAGCGACTGAACCGCGACTTCTGCTTCGGCGAGTCCCGATGCGGCTTCGGCCTTGGTCGCGAGAGTCTGCAGTTTGGCCATCGCACGCACGACTTCCTGCCGAGTTTCATCGAGACGGGTCTGCAACTCTTCGATCTGTGCATCGCGCTCGAGCAGAGCCAGCTCCAATCGCTGGGCCCGCTGCTCCAGCTCGACGTCGTGAATCCGGACCGTATCAGGCGGAAGAGCTACAGGAGGGGGAGCAGGAGCCGGCCCCACTGGCGGACTGCTTTCTACCGGAGCGACTGCGACCTCGGGCTTTTTGCTGGCGCAGGCGGCAAGGGCACCGAGAACCAAGGCGAGCGAAACTCGTAACCCCAAGAGAGAGTTGGGCATGGGTCCACCCTCCTTCCCGCTCGGGTGGGCGCTGCTCGTAAAGGGTATTGAGGGACAGACCTTTCCAGGCCAGAAATCAGCAAGAGGGGTGCCGCCACTAACGGTTGTGCTTATAGATGAGATCTACCAGCTCGTCGTACATCGCCTCGGCCTCGTCATCGCCTGCCCGGATCGCGGATGCGGCGCAGTGCTTCAGATGATTCCGCATCAGTTCCCTGCCCACCGAGCGGAGTGCTTCCTGCACCGAGGAGATCTGGGTGAGGATATCGGCGCAATAGCGATCCTCCTCCACCATCTTCTGCAGCCCGCGGATCTGGCCCTCGATCCGGCGGAGGCGCTTGCCGTTCCGCTCCTTGATGTCGGGATCTACTCCGCGGGCCTTGCGAAACGTCGTTTCATCACCGGGCAGAGGGCAGCTGCACATGATGTTCCCGTCGTTGCGAGAGTGATTTCGTGAATGAGACATCAGGCCACCCCTGCCCGGCGGAGCCGGAGGCTGTTGCTGACGACACTGACTGAGCTGAAGGCCATCGCGGCACTCGCCAGCACGGGGCTCAAGAGGATTCCCAGGCCGGGATACAGTACGCCGGCGGCTACCGGAATACCGATCATGTTGTAGATGAAGGCCCAGAACAGGTTCTGCTTCATGGTGCGCACGGTCCGCCGGGAAAGCTCGATCGCCTGAACCGCACCACGGAGGTCGCCCCGCATGAGAACCACATCGCCGGCCTCGATCGCGACGTCGGTCCCGGTCCCGATGGCAATACCGACGTCGGCCTGGGCCAGGGCCGGCGCATCGTTGATCCCGTCTCCTACCATCGCGACGATCCGGCCGGCAGCCTGAAGCCGCTTGATCTCCTCCACCTTCCCTTCCGGCATGACTCCGGCGACCACTCGCTTGATCCCCGCCTGTTTCGCGATCGACTGTGCGGTCCCGGCGTTATCGCCGGTGACCAGAACGACCTCGATTCCCATCCGTCTCAGGTTGGCTACCGCTTCTCGGGAGCCTTCCTTGATCGGATCGGCAATCCCAACGAGGCCGAGGAGTTTCCCCCGGCTCGCGACGAACATCAGCGATCTTCCCTCGGCGGCGAGCCGGATCGCGGCCTCATGCGTCGCGCCCATCTCCACTCCACGCTCCTCGAGCAGGGCCTCGGTGCCGACGAGAACCGAAATCCCATCCACGGTTCCCGAGGCGCCGCGCCCGGTCACCGAGCTGAACTCACCAGGATCACTCAGGGTCAAGCCGCGATCGCGCGCGGCCTGCACCACCGCGCCCGCGAGGGGATGCTCACTCAATGTTTCGAGGGAGGCCGCGAGGCGTAGCAGATCGGTTCCGTCCTCGGCGCCGTCGACCGCCAGAATGTCCGTTACCCTCGGCCGGCCTTCGGTGACTGTCCCCGTCTTGTCGAGCACCGCCACGTCAACCATCCCGGCGCGCTGCAGGGTCTCTCCTCCCTTGATCAGGAAACCGAGCTGGGCCGCCCGGCCGGTCCCGACCATCACCGCCGTAGGCACGGCGAGACCCATGGCGCAGGGACAGGCGATGATGAGCACCGACACTGCCGCGGCGAACCCATGCACCGCAGGCGCCGTGTCGGCGGCAACAAACCAGATCACGAACGTCGCGATCGCGATCGAGACCACGATCGGCACGAAGATCCCGCTGATCCGATCGGCGAGCGCCTGGATTGGTGCACGTGAGCCCTGGGCCTCGCGCATCAGCTTGACGATCCGGGAAAGCACGCTGTCAGATCCGAGCGTCGTGGCCCGATAGCGGAATGCTCCGGTGCCATTCAATGTCCCGCCGATCACCAGCGAGCCGGCTTTCTTTTCCACCGGGAACGATTCGCCGGACAGCATCGACTCATCCACCGCGCTGTGCCCCGAGAGGACCTGTCCATCCACCGGGATTCGCTCTCCGGGACGAACCAGGACGGTGTCGCCCTGAACCACTTGATCGATGGGAATCTCGCGCCCCAGCTCGCCTTCCCGCGCGACTCGCGCAGTCCTGGGCTGGAGGTTTATCAGGCCACGAAGCGCCTGGGCCGTCTGCCGCTTGGCGCGAGCCTCGAACGCGCTGCCGGTGAGGATCAGCGCGATGATGACGACAACAGCCTCGAAATAGGTATCGGGTGAGAGGCCCCTTGCGAGGAAGAACTGCGGCGTCAGCACCGCCAGGCAGGAATACACAAACGCCGCTCCGGTACCCAACGCGATGAGCGTGTTCATGTCCGCGGTGTGATGCCGGAACGCGGTCCAGGCCCGGGCATAGAACTGCCGCCCAGCCCAGAGCATGACACCGACCGTCAGGAGCAACAGCGCGTAGGCCAGACCCCGCGGTGGCAGCGTGTAGAGCCAGGGGAACAGGCCTTGCAGCACCGGACTCAATGAATGCATCACCCAGCGCATGAAGGGATCCGCGACTACGGCCTCGTGTCCCGCCGCGGCTGGTGCCATCAGAGGCAGCGACAGGATCATCGCGACGACCGCGGCAATCACGCTCACCACCGCCTTGAGGCGCAGAGCCCGAAACTCCTCGTCGATGGCCCGGTCACGCGCCTCCTGCTCCTCGAATGCCGTGTTCGTCGAACGGGGGACTTCCGAGTCGTATCCGGTTTCCCTGATCGCCTCCACCAGTTTCTCGGGCGTGATTGCGGCCGGATCGAAGGTCACTGCGGCTGTATTCAGAATCAGGTTGACCGACGCATCCACGACACCCGGCTGCTCGGCCAGCGACCGCTGTACCCGTGACTGGCACGAGGCACAGTGCATCCCCGTCACTCGTAGCTCGATCGTTTCGGTGGCTGCCATGGAATTAGCGGGCTGAGTCGGAGATCGATGCCGAAGGCTCGGCGATGACGGTCCCATGAAGCATGCTCATGCCGCACATGAACTCGTACTTCCCCGGTTTGGGCGGGGTAATTTCGATCGGCGTGGTCTTGCCGGTGGGAAGGAACTGCCGGATGCCGAAATCGGGGAACACAACTTCTTCGGAGCAGGGAGACGTGTCGCGCCGGTCGAAGAGCAATCGCACCGGTTCTCCTGCAGGAACCTTGATTAACGCCGGTTCGTAGCCACCATCAACGGTGATTCTTACCTCGCGGCCGCCGGCCGTGGCCACGGAAACCGCCACCCGCCTCCGTCCCGCGACCAGGAAATACCAGTTCACCCATGTGATGGCCGCCAACCCGCCTGCCACGACCAGCCACTCGTTCATCGACATACTCCCATCCTGAAAACCCGGATGGAATGGTATATACCCCCTCCCCCTATGTCAAGGCGCCGAGAATCGACTGAACCCGCTGCAGGAAGAGCCGCTCGATTAGCGGCTCAACTGATGGTGGTACCTCGCAGCATGAACAGGATGCCGCCTACGAGACCGGTGATGAGATTGGCTCCGAAGTAGAGCAAGCTGAAGGTGACGATCTCGGCCGGAGCAATACCCGACCCGCTCAGGAGAAGCAGCCACGCGCCTTCACGAACGCCGAGGCCGTTGAGAGTGATGGGAAGCATCGCGAACGCGGTCACGACGGGAACCGCGAAGAACAAGGTCAGCGGCGCGATCGGGAGATGCATCGCCCGAGCCAGCATCAGCCACAGCAGGATGTACAATCCCTGGACTACGAATCCAAGCGCGAGCGCGGCCATCAAGGAGCCCGGAGTACGGGCAAGCTCCCGCGTCAGATGAACCGCGTCGTTCACACCCTGCCGCAGTTGTCGTGATTTCCGCCCGAACCAGACCGCGGCCACCATCGTTACCGCCACTGCAACACCCACCAGAAGCAGGTGCGCGCCAGGCAATTTGAGCCGCGCCGCCTCGAGCAGTTTCTGTGAGAAACCCGGAGCCAGGGTAGCGGCGATCACCGCATAGCAGACCATCGCGAACATTCCGATCGCTCGATCGAGAAGCACACTCGCCACGACCCCGCCCGGCCGGGACGTCTCCCGCGCCGCTGCCAGTGCGCGTACTGCATCTCCTCCAATTGCCGTCGGTAGAAAGAGCGAAAAGAAGCCACCGATCACATAGAGGCGGGCGAGATAGCGCCAGGGCGGACTCCCCGGGCCCATGATCACCTTCCACCGCAGGGCCGCGATCGACTGGCCGCTGAGCAGCAACAGAGCGGCCCCGAATACGCCGGCCAGAGTGCCGGGACCCAATCCGCGTCCGATCGTCGGGAGTCCCATCCGGCTCAGGATGAGCGCGAGTAGGCCGACCCCGACAACCAGCCGGAGGGCGAAACGTGCTCCGGGAGTCATTCGCGATCCGCCTGCGGATCCACTCATCCGGGAGAATCGTTGCTGTCGGCGGAATCCAATCGAGCCAGGCGGTAGGGACGCCGGGTTGGTGCGCTCAGGTGCACGATGATCTCGGCGACCAGTCCGAGGGCGATGGATTGGATCCCGAGAGCGAGGAAGAGCGTGCCGAGCAGCAGCGCAGGCCGGTTGGCGATGCCCACACCGCCGATGCGTTGCACCAGCAGAATTACGAGCAGGATTGCCCCGATGCCACCCAGCAGCAGTCCGATCAAGCCGAAGAACCGGAGCGGGCGCTCGGTAAACCGGGCGAGGAAGTAACTCCCGAGCAGGTCCACCGCCGCGCGCAGGTAGGCAGCCGGCCCGTAAAAGCGAACGCCCACGTCTCCCGGATGCTGCTGGGCCGGCAGCTCCACGACCTCGAATCCTTCCCGCTGCATCAACGTTGGGAGGAAGCGGAAGAAGTCTCCGTAGATCGGGGTCTCGAGCAGCGCATCGCGACGCAGCGCCGCGACTCCACAGCCCAGATCGTGAAACCGGTTCCTCGTGACCGGGCGGGCGAGTGAGTGAAAGAGCCAGCGCCGAGCCCGGTTGGAGAGCGGCTCTCGCCGCCCCACTCGTGCCGCGAACGCCGCATCGGCGCCCTGATGAACTCTCTCGACAAGACCGGGGAGGTACTGAGCTTCGATGCGCCGGTAGGCCGGCAGCACCAGCAGGAGGTCGTTCTTGGCTTCAATTGCTCCTACCCGGGTCAGCATCGCGGGGCCGGTGGGCTGGGCCAGTCGCAGCACTCGTACCGGTTCACCGCTCTTCCGCAGGACATCCGCCTCATTCGCCTGGGCCGCGTGAGATGGCGCCGCGACGAAGAGGAATTCGGGATCCAGGCCCGCGGCGCGGAGCGGGTCCAGATATTCCTTGTATAGCGGGCCGAGAGGATCGCACCGTTCGTGCAGCGGGATGATGACTGACACGCCGGACGGTTTCATGCCGCTTCCCGGGCCAGAGGAATCTCCCCCGCCACTCGACGCCCGTAGCGGCGGACCGCGCCTTCCGCCATCAAGCCGAGGATGAGCAGGTAGACTGCAAGCCCGAACCAGACGATGGCGACACTGGGGAAGACCAGTGCCTCGGCCTTGACCGGACGGAATGCGGCGACAGCGATGACCTCGGCGACGAGAGCGGCCAGGCTGAAGAGCAGAGCAACGAGCGCCGCACCGGCGAAGAGGTGAAGTGGCCGGCCTCTGAAGGAACGAATCATCACGATGACCATGAGATCCGCCATGACCTTCGCGATGCGGGAGAGTCCGTATTTGCTCTGGCCGAAGCGACGGGCGTGGTGCCGAACCGGCATCTCGGTAATCCGCGCCCCTGCGGTGGCGGCGGCGACAGCTGGAATGAAACGATGAAGGTCGGAATAGAGGTGAAGCCGTTCCACGACCGGCCGGCGAAAGGCCTTAAGCGAACATCCGTTGTCCCGGATGGGCACTCCGGTGGCTTTGCGAATCAGCCAGTTGGCGATCATCGAGGGAAAGCGACGGGTGAGCCAGACGTCCTGACGGCGTTCGCGGTATCCGGCTACGAGGTCGTACCCCTCATCCAGACGAGCCACCAACCGCGGGATGTCGGCGGGATCATTCTGCAGGTCGCCGTCCATGGTGACTATGACGTTGCCGCGAGCGCTCGCGAATCCAGCCTGCATCGCCGGGGTCTGTCCGTAGTTCCTGGCCAGTCGCACCAGGCGTACCCTCGAGTCCTGCGCCACGGCCGAACGGGCGCGGGCTACGGTGCTGTCCCGGCTTCCGTCGTCAACCAGGACAAGTTCCCAGTCCTGCTTCGGGCCGAGAGCCTCCTGCACGGCCTGCACCAGCCGCTCTACCGATCCCTCTTCGTTGTACAACGGTACCACCACCGAGAGGCGGGGCCGGTTCAGGTCGTCGTTACTGGACGACTTCATGAATCCGCACCTCGTAACCGCCATCCTCGAACTTCTTCACCAGCGGGAAGCGGTCGAACAGCGCCTGATACTCGGCGACCTCCTGGGGATATCGCTTCGGGTCCCGGAAATACCGGGAGTACATCCCCTGGCTGAACACCAGGTACTGGTAGCCCTTCACCGAATACCACTGCGGCGGATGCTCGGTCATGCGAAGTGTGGTATCCACCTGGAATTCATCGGGGCGCACGAAGGGCGTATACGATTCGATCATCACCCGGCTGCCCTTGGGGATGTTCTCCTCGATCCAGACCCGCGCCGTCTCCCGGCTGTCCACCCGGCCCAGTTTCAGGTCGAAGTCGATCGCTTCCTTGAGAGGAACCGCGATGCAGACCAGCGTGAGCAACGCCAACCCGGTACCGGCCCAGGCACGCCGACCGGATGGACTGGCATCCCGCACCCGGTCCGCCAGCTCCACGACCAGCCACGCGCCCAGCAGGAAGAGGAAAGGCGTTATCGGGAGGAAGGTGCGGCTGTTGCGCACCTGGAAACAGGAAATGAACACGTAGTACGCCACCACGAACACACCCATAAGCACAATCCGGTCCAGCTTACGGATGTATGCCCAGACCATGGCCAGCACTGCAAGCATCATGAGGGGCCCTTCGTACCGCGCGGCGTATTCCAGGTACCAGAGCGGCGCCATGCCTTCCAGCCCCTCGTGGCCGCTGGCATAGTGATACGCCTCGCTGCCGGCGCCCAGCAGGAAACTCACCGGATCGAGAATGGCGAACGGCGTGAAGAGGAAAAACCCGACGGGCATGGCCAGAAAGCACTGGGTAAGGAATCCGAGCGGCTTGAGCCGCCGCCCGGAACGGAGCCAGTGTGCGGCCACGGGCATGATCGCCACCACGGCTCCCGGATACTTGCAGCTCACCGCGACACCAGTCAGGAAACCGGCGAGGAGGTAATCGCTTCGGCGGCCCAGGTCGTAGATCCCGAGGCAATACCAGCCCACGCCCAATAGCGCGGTACCCAGGAAGGTGTTCACCTCGATATAGTGGCTTTGGATGACGTTCACCGGAGATACCGCCATCGCGAGTGCCGCGAGCAAAGCCGGTTCGGAACGGCCGAGAAGTCGCTTGCCCAGAAGCCAGGTGAACAGCACTCCGAGTACGCCAACCACAACGGTGAGCGAGCGCCCCATGACCACCGCACCCGGTGCCCCGATGTGCCCTACCCCCATGGTCAGCCGCTCTGGGGGCGGGATGTCCGCTGGCGATGAGTATACGCCACGAGCTTTTTCCACCGCGTAGTAAGGCAGGTAGAGGAGGGCGTTGGCGTAGATGAGCAGCGTCGGCTTCCTGAAATAGTGCGGATTCAGGTCCCCCGTCTTCACGATGTTCTGGGCAATCTCGATCTTGTTTGGCTCATCCGGGTGATAGAGATAGGGAAGCCCGAAGTCGAGAGCCCAGGCCCGGAGCGCCAAAGCAATAAGCAGGATGCCAGCGAGCAGACCCAGCTCGACGCGACCCGCGGGCCGCACCTCGGGCCGGGAAACTGTCAGTGAAGCACTCATGAACGCCGCATTAGGGGTTTAAGACGGTTAGAATGTAAACTGTATGCTGCGAAGTTGAGCGCCGGCAGCGACCCGGCCGGCGATGAGGATCTCTATGGATCTCAAACAGATGCAGGACCCGCTGGGCTTGCTGCGGCTGGGCTACGCCAAGCCGCTGCTCGAGCTTCAGGTGCGGCGCTGGCGGGACGGGACGGTTGAGGAACGCACCGAGCCGGTGGTGGAGGAAACCCCGGTCGCGGTGGTATACAACGGGGTGCCACATGTGGTCATGATGGCCACCCCGAGCGATCTCGAAGATTTCGTGCTGGGATTCAGCCTCACCGAGGAATTGATCCGCACTCCGGCCGATCTGCTCTCGCTGGAAATCGTGCGCTACAGTCAGGGGATCGAGATCCAGGCCACGGTCAGTCCCGAGTGCGACGCGGTGATCGCGGGGCGCACCCGCCGGCTTACCGGACGCACCGGATGTGGCATCTGCGGGAGTGACAGCATCGCGGTCGTACTGAAGGAGCCTCGACCGGTCCCGGCGGGAACTCCGGTACGGCCAGCCGCGATTCAGACGGCCCTCGAGGAACTGACCGGGCGGCAGGCTCTGAATGCGGCGACCGGGGCTGTCCACGCCGCGGCCTGGGCCTCGGCCAACGGCTCGATCGAGCTGGTTCGGGAAGACGTGGGCCGGCACAACGCACTCGACAAGCTCATCGGCGCCGCGGTGAAGAACGGTGTTGATCCGGCAACCGGCTTTGTGGTGGTCACCAGCCGCGCGAGCTTCGAGATGGTTCAGAAGGCCATGATACTGGGCGCCCCGCTCCTCGCCGCGATCTCGGGACCCACCGGACTCGCAGTCCGGGTAGCGGAGCAATCAGGGATGACTCTGGTGGGGTTTGCGCGGAAGGACAAACTGACGGTATACACCCACCCCGACCGGGTGGTTGGCTAACCTCGTTGCACTCCTTCGGCCTGGCGAACCGGGCCGCGACTCTGCACGTACTTCCAGCCGAATCTTCCTTTGATACAGAGGTTGCCGCGAGTCACCTCGTGGTCCAGCGGTGAAGTGACCTTCACGATCTCGTTGTCCTGCACGTGCAGTTCGAGGTTGCAGCCCACGCCGCAGTAGGGACAGATCGTCTGGGTAACGGATTGCCGGGACTCATCCCAGGTTCCCGCCGCACGATGGTCATGCTCCGACTTGAACATCAAGGCTCCGGTAGGGCACACCGCGATACAGTTGCCGCAGTAGACGCACGCCGAGTCGGGAAGCGGGACCGCGAACTCAGTCGAGATGCGGGCATCGAAGCCCCGGCCCGCAACGGTCAGCGCGTAGGTGTTCTGGAAGTCTTTCCCGCAGGCTTCGACGCACTTGTAGCAGAGGATGCACTTGCCGTAGTCCCGGATGTAAAGCTCGTTGTCCACTTTCGTCGGCTGGGCGACGGTCGCGCGATAGGCCGGATCGGGTGCCGCATGATGACCCGGCTGCAGACTGTCGCGCAGCCCGGCGGGCGAGGGTGGAGCGGCAGGCCCGTAACGCTCCCGGTCGGCGTGATACTCCTCTTCCCACCGTGCCGCGTCCGGCGTCGTGCTGAGATCCACCGAAGACGAGAGGAATTCGAGAACCATCTTCCGGCTGTGCCGGACCCGTTCGGTGTTGGTCCGCACCACCATTCCGGGTTCCACTTTCCGGGAACAGGATGGCACCAGCACTCGAGACCCTTCAACCTCCACCACGCAGACTCGGCACACATTGACGGGGTGCAGAGTTTCGAGGTAGCACAGCGTCGGGATTTCATTGTCCCGTTGCCGGCATGCCTCGTAGATCGTGGTCCCTTCGGGCACCTGGACCATTTCATCATCGATCTTGAGCTCGACGGTACGGCGCAAAGGCTCGAGCTGAACGAGCGGGGTCATCGGCTGGATCCGTTGAACAGGTGAAGGCGTTTGACCGCCGACTCGACGGCGCTATAGGCGGTCTGGCCCAGGCCGCAGATGGACGCGTCCTTCATGGCAACGCCAATCTCTTCGAGCAATGCCAGCTCCGCGGCTGTTCCACCAAGAGTCTTGGCCGACTTGAGCCGGTAGAGCGCTTCCTCCTGGCGGACGGTTCCCACCCGGCAGGGCACGCACTGCCCGCAAGACTCATCCCGGAAGAAGGCGGCGACCCGAAGGATGATGTCCATCATGTCGATCGTGTCATCGAACACCATGATGACGCCCGACCCCAGTGTCGCTTGCGCCGCGCGCGCTCCCTCGAACGTCAGCTGCATGTCGAGTTCGTCGGGACGCACGAAGACACCAGCCGCACCACCCAGGAGAATCGCCTGGAGCTTGCGTCCCCCCGCGACGCCGCCGGCCATGTCCAGCATCTGCCGCAGGGTCGCCCCGAAGGGGACCTCATACGTTCCGGGCCGGGTCACATTGCCGGAGAGACAGAACAGTCGTGGGCCGGCCGAGCCTTCGGTTCCGATCCTGGCGTAAGCGGGTCCGCCGATGCGCAGGATCTCGAGCACGTTGACCAGCGTTTCGACGTTGTTGATGACCGTGGGTTTGCGGAATACGCCGGACTGCACCGGGAACGGAGGCTTGTTTCGCGGCTCGCCGCGGAATCCTTCGATCGAGTTGAAGATCGCCGTCTCTTCCCCGCAGATGTACGCGCCGCCGCCTTTGCGGATCTCGATGTCGAAGTGGAACCCGTGACCCAGGATATCCTCTCCCAGGAACCCGCGAGCGCGCGCCGTGTCGATGGCATTCATCAGGCGCTCGTAGGCCAACGGATATTCACCGCGCAGGTAAATGAAGCCTTCCTCGCAACCGGTGGCATAGGCCGCGATGGTCATGGCCTCGACCAGCCCGAAGGGATCTCCTTCCATCAGGGCCCGGTCCTTGAAGGTGCCGGGCTCCGATTCATCCGCATTGCAGATCAGGTAATGAGGCCGGACTGGCTGGCGCGCTACCGCGTCCCATTTCCGCCCCGTGGGAAACGCCGCGCCTCCCCGCCCCATCAGCTTTGCGTCGTTGATTTCGCGGATAACACCTTCAGGGCCCAGCTCGATCGCCCGCCGAAGGGCCTGGTAGCCGCCGTTCGCGCGATACTCATCAAGGCTCGTGGGATTGATCGAGTCGACCCGCCGGAGCAGCCGCAGATTCGCATCACCCGCCTGCGGGACTCGGGGATGGGGCGCGGTGGTCGCCTTGAGATCGCCCGACAGCACCTTAGCCGCCGATGCGGCGGTCACTCCTCCGAACAGTCGGTCCACCGGGTTCTCTCCGGCGATCTGCAGCATCGCCGCCGGCGCCTGATCGCAGAGGCCGAGGCACGGGCTGCGGAGCCACACGGCGCCGTCGTCGGGAATCACGTGGTGATCACCCTCCGGCCCATGGTGGTACGCGGGCCCCACCGTCCGCTCCAGCTCCTCGCACAATGCCGCTGCACCCTTGCAGCGGCACCCGATGTCATCACAGACGTGCAACACCCGGCGGGGGCGCGGCACGGTTGAGAGCAACGCGTAGAAGGTCGCAACGCCGTAGGCGTCGGCCGGCGGAATCGTCAGCCGCTCGCAGACGTAGTTGAGCGCGCCCTCGCTGATCCAGCCCATGCGGGACTGAACCGCCTGAAGCGTGGGCAGCAGGAGATGCCGCTGGCCTCGAGCCGAATGGCCTCCGGCCGCGGTGTGCGCATCCCGGGTCTGACGCTCACCACCTTCCCAACCGGAGGTGGGCTGACCGAGGAACGCATCAACCGCTTCGCGCTCTTCGTCGGTCGGATCGGCCTGCAGGAGATGGAGATCCACTGAGATTTCGTGAGAGGAATCAGGACTCGGGGGCGCGTTTGACGGTCGGACGATCCGCCGCCGCCCGCACCGGCACGACACTAATGGCGCAGGCCTTGAACTCGGCGGTGCCGGACTTGGGATCGGTGTAGTCCACGGTGAGGACGTTGGTCTTCACCTGATCCTGGAAGTGCAGGGTCATGAAGCAGAGTCCCTTCCGCAACGAGCGATCGATGTGCACTGGGGCCACGACGCTCCCGCGCCGCGAGGTGATCCGCACCGGATCGCCTTCCAGCAACCGCAATTCCTCCGCGTCCTCGGGCGACATGTCGAGCGTCTCCCCCCGGCGCAGCGGTGAGTTGTACCCGCCGGTTTGCACCCCGGTGTTGTAGGAATCGAGTCGGCGGCCGGTGGTGAGCTGGAAGGGATAGTCGGCGTCGGGTCGCTCGATCGGCGGATCGTGCTCCACTACGGAGAACGGCGCCGGCGGGCCCTCGATCGGTTCCTTCCAGAGTCGGCTGTGAAGGAACAGCTCCCCCGGATGGTTTTCGTCGTAACAGGGCCAGTGCAGCCCACCTTCCTTCTCCAGGCGGGCATAGCTCATCCCGGCGAAGATCGGCGCCAACGAACGCACTTCGTTCCAGACCGTCTCGGCTACCGGCGGGCCCAGATCAACGCCCAGACGCTTTCCGATCTCGGTGATGATCCACATGTCGTCGCGGGCACCACCGGGTGGCTCCAGCGCCTTCCGCAGACGCTGCACCCGGCGCTCGCTATTGGTGACGGTTCCCTCGGCCTCGCACCAGCTCGACGAGGCCGGCAGGACCACGTGAGCCAGCTCTGCGGTGCGGGTGAGGAAGATGTCTTGCACGACCAGATGATCGAGACTCTTCAGGATGTGTTCGGCGCGAGTCTGATCCGCTTCGGACTGGGCCGGGTTTTCGCCGATGACGTAGAGCGCGCGCATCTCGCCCTCCTCCATCGCCTCGAACATCTGCGTCATGTGCTTCCCATACTCAGGCTGGAGCGAGACTCCCCAGGCCTTTTCGAACTTCTGCCGGATGTCGGGTTCCTTGGTCCAATCCTGGAAACCGACGAGGCGGTTGGGAATGGCGCCCATGTCACCCCCACCCTGCACGTTGTTCTGGCCGCGCAGCGGATTCACTCCCGAGCCATACCGCCCGACATGGCCGGTAAGCAGCGACAGATTGATCAGCGAAAGGACGTTATCAACCGCGTTGTGGTGCTCGGTAATGCCGAGGGTCCAACAAATCACGGCCCGGTCGGCGCGCGCGTAGGCGTGCGCGGCCCGCTGGATCACGTCCGCAGGAACCCCGGTCTCCTGCTCGGCATACTTCAGCGTGTAGCGCTCCACCGCGTCCCGGTAATCGTCGAACCCCGTCGTGGCTCGCCGGATGAACGCTTCATTGGCGAGACCGGCGTGAATGATTTCCCGGGCCATCGCATTGGACAGCGCGATGTCGGAGCCGATGTTGAGCCCGAGCCACTCATCCCCCCACTGGGCCGAGCTGGTTCGCCGGGGGTCCACCACATACATCCGGGCCCCCCGATGGATCGCCTTCAGGACATGGTGGAAGAAAATCGGGTGATTCTCGCGGGCATTCGCTCCCCAGAGGAAGATGACGTCCGTCTCTTCCACTTCACGGTAGGAGCTGGTTCCCCCACCGGCACCGAACACCGTCGCCAGACCGACGACGCTAGGAGCGTGTCAGGTCCGGTTACAGCTGTCGATGTTATGGGTCCCGAATCCCACCCGCGCCAGCTTCTGGGCCAGGAAATTCATTTCGTTGCTGGCCTTCGAGCAGCTGAACGTGCCGATGGCGTCGCCGCCATGCGTGTCGCGCACGGTGCGGAACCCCTCTGCCGCGAAGTTGAGCGCCTCATCCCACGAAGCGGGACGGAGGCTGCCATTATCGCGGATCAGGGGCTCGGTGAGTCGGGTGAACTTCATTGCCATGAGAGACTCTTTCGAGGTCGTTAAACCACAACCGGGAGACGTTCGGTTGTCATCTCAAGCTACACCGAAAAATGGTAATTCAGAATAGAGGAAGATACCGGGATAGAGGCCCGCAATCGCCCGATAGGTCTGACCGATGGAACCCGGCTAACTCCGCTCCGGAACAAGGGGTTTGCCCTGGTCCAGGGACGAGGTGACATCGATCGTGGTGCAGATTCGGGCCAGTTCGCGCGCCGAGGGGGTAAGCGGCTCCCGATCCGGGATCACCAGGCCCACGGTGTGGACCGCCTTGGGGCGCTCGATGGGAATGGCCCGGAGGCCCTCCGGCTCCCCGAAGAGATAAAGGAAGGTTTGCGACAGAACGCTGGAGTATGCCAATGAACGCAGGTGCGACCACAACGTGAGCACCGAATTGGTTTGAATTGCGGGGTGCACTTCGGCATCGGCGGCGCGGAAGTGGCCATCAAGAATCCGCCGATTCTGCATGTCGGGTGTCAGCAGGCAGAGGGGAACGGTTGCGGCTTCCGCCCACGAAACGCTGTCCCGGTGAGCCAGCGGGCCGTCCGCCGGCGTGAACAGGAAATAGCTCTCCCGGTACAGCGGGATGGTCCGCACGCTGGAGAGCGGCTCGTTATCGAGATAGGTGAGCCCGACATCGAGGGTAAAGTCATCGAGGCCCCGCTGGATCTCGATCGAGGCGAGCGACCACACGGTAATCGTGACGTGCGGATGCTGCCGCGAGAACGGCAACGTGAGGAGTGACACCATTGGCAGCGCCGTGGGGATCGCTCCGATGTGGAGTCGCCCCCGTAGTCCTCCCCGCAACTCGCTGGCTTCCTGTTCCAGGCTCTCGCAGTCCGCGAGGATTCGCCGGGCCCATTCCAGCACCCGCTCGCCCTCCGGAGTCAGTCCCTCGAATCGCTGCCCCCGTCTCACAATCAGCAGTCCCAGTTCTTCCTCGAGCTGTTTGATGCCGGCAGAGAGGGTAGGCTGAGTCACCGCACACGCGGTTGCCGCGCGGGCGAAATGCTTCTCGTGCGCCAGCGCGGTCAGGTAGCGAAGGTTGCGGAGCAACATGAGAGAGAAGCTACCCGGGGGGAACAGGGTCCGACAGCCCGCGAGGCGCGTCCCATATCGTTATGATTGAGAATACCGTCGCCTCGCGCGACGGAGCGAACGGAGCCCCGAGGGCTCGTGGAGGTATAGATCGCTGGTCATGCCTGACGCGCGCCTGTCTCCCCATCGCCGGTTCAAGAACCGCAGGCACAGTCGCGTCGAAAAACCGCTCCGCGCCGAGCTGCTGAGCATCGAGCGACTGGAAGAGCGGGCTCGCGCCCTGGCCGCAAGCTTCACCCTCGCCCGCCAGACTCAGATCGGCGACCGCCGCTTCTTCCGCCGCCTCGATGACAACGCCCGGGTTCTGCGCCAGACCTACAAGATCCTGGCCGATGCGGTGCACCGCGAGGAGTTCGTGGCACCGGCCGCCGAGTGGTTGCTCGACAACTTTCACCTGGTAGAGGCGGAGATCCGGGGAGTCCGGCACGATCTGCCCCGGGAGTACTATCGCGAGCTCCCCAAGCTCGCCCCACGGGACATGACGGGCATGGCGCGAATCTACGCCATGGCGCTCGAGTTGATCAGCCATACCGATGGACGATTGGACCGCGTGCAGCTGGTGCGGTTCATGACCGCCTACCAGAGCGTGGCCCCGCTCACCATCGGCGAGCTGTGGGCGTGGCCCAGCATGCTGAAACTGGCCTTGCTCGAGAATCTCCGCCGCCTGGCTGACGAGACCCTGCAAGGCCGTGAGGCCCGGCTCCTGGCCGAGAAGCATCTCGCTTCGCTCAATGGGCGCTCGAAGCAGCGAAGTCAGCCGTCTCTCCCTGATATCCTCGGCTCCGCCTATGTCGTGCACCTGCTGCAGCGAATGCGGGAGTACGGTGCCGGTGCATCCCGGCTGCAGGCCGCCGTAACAGAACGGCTGGCCAATGAGGGGACCACAGCGGAAGAAGTGATTCGGACCGAGCACCAGAATCAGGCATCCGCGCAGGTGTCGGTTGCGAACGCCATCACCAGTCTCCGGCTCTGCTCCACGCTCGACTGGTCCCAGTACTTCGAGACGGTGAGCCTGGTGGAGCAGGTGCTGCAGCGCGACCCCTCCGGCGTGTACGGTCGCATGGATTTTCTGAGTCGTGACCGGTACCGCCAGGCGGTCGAGGAATTGGCGGAACCGAGCGGCGAAGCCCAGCTCCGGGTGGCGCTCCGCAGTGTCGAGAGCGCGAGGGCGGCCGCGGCGGCAAGCTCGGTCGAGCATCGTTCCGCCCACGTAGGCTGGCATCTCATCGGCCGGGGCCGCCCCGACTTCGAAACCGACGTCGCCTATCACCCGAAGTTCACCGCCCGGGCACGGCGCTTCGTCTTCTTCCACGCCACCACGGTCTATCTCGGCGCCATCGGGCTCCTGACACTGGGGCTGGTCGCCGCGGCGGCCGCCTATGTGCGAGGCTACGGAGGAACATTGGCCGCAGCGTTGTGGACGGCGGCGTTGATGCTCCTGCCCGCGAGCGAATTGGCCATCGCGGCGGTACAGCGCCTGGCTGCTCACCTGGTCCCGCCGCGGCGGCTGCCACGGCTCGATTTCCTGAATGGGATTCCTCAGGAAGCCAGGACCATGGTGGTGATCCCGACACTGCTCACCAGCGCGGACGGAGTGGCACAGCTTCTGGAACACCTCGAGGTGGTGGCACTCGGGAATACCGATCCTTTCATCCACTTCGCCCTCCTCACCGACTTCGCGGATGCCCCGGAAAAGGAGATGCCGGGAGACGCCGAGCTGCTCGAGACGACGCGCGCGGGGATCGCCGAACTGAACCGGCGCCGGGGAGAGGGGCGCGGCGATCTCTTCCATCTCTTCCATCGGGTGCGCCAGTGGAACCCTGGTGAGGGCGCCTGGATCGGCTGGGAGCGCAAACGCGGGAAACTTGAGGAATTCAATCACCTGCTGCGTGGAGCGGCGGACACCAGCTTCACGGTTCATGAAGGCGATGCATCGGTGCTCCCCAATGTCCGCTACTGCATCACCCTCGACAGCGATACCCTGCTCCCTCGCAGCGGCGCGCGAAAGCTCATCGGCATCATCGCCCATCCGCTGAACCGGCCCCACTTCGATCCACGGCTCCGCCGAGTTACCGAGGGCTACGGCATCCTGCAGCCGCGAGTGAGTGTGACGCAGGCCAGTGCCGCCGGTTCGCTCTTCGCACGGGTATATGCCGGGCACACCGGGGTGGATCCCTACACCACCGCGGTGTCAGACACCTACCAGGACCTCTTCAACGAGGGGATCTACACCGGGAAGGGTCTGTACGACGTCGATGCCTTCATGGCGGCGCTGGATGGTCGGGTCCCCGAGAACGCCCTGCTCTCTCACGACCTGTTCGAGGGCCTTCACGCCCGCCCCGCGCTGGTAACCGATGTGGAAGTGGTGGACGATTACCCCGCCAGCGTTCTGGCCTTTGCCCGGCGCCAGCATCGGTGGGCGCGCGGCGACTGGCAGATCCTCTTCTGGCTCTTCCCCGTGGTTCCCACCCGCAAGGGATTGGAGCGGAACACCCTTCCCACCATCTCCCGCTGGAAGATCCTGGACAATCTGCGGCGTACGCTGGTGGCGCCTGCAACTGTCGCCGCCCTGGTGTGCGGGTGGCTGATCCTGCCTGGACATCCGCTGGCCTGGACGATTGGCATTGTCGCCACGCTCGCGTTTCCAGCCTATCCCCTGCTGTTCCATCTGCTGGCCGGCCCCGGTCCCCAGGAGCCGAACCGGGTGTTCTTCCGGATTCTGATGGAGGACCTGAAGACCGGCGCGGCGCAGGTGCTGCTCCAGATCACAAACCTGGCGTATAACGCGTACCAGATGGTCCACGCAATCGCGCTCACTCTGGTCCGCCTCATCGTTACCCAGCGTAGGCTGCTCGAGTGGGAAACGGCCGCCTCCGCGGCGAAACGTGCCGCCGGCATCTCCGGCCAGAGCGGGACCTGGTTCTTCTTCGGCCAAATGGTTGCGAGTCCGGTGATCGCCGTCGTCATTCTCCTCCTGGTCGGAGGAGCGCGGCCCAGCGCGGTTCCCGCCGCGGCCCCGATCCTCATTCTGTGGGCGGCCGCTCCGGCTGTGGCCTACTGGCTGAGCCGTCCGGTCCCGGTACGGAGGCGTATTCCTTTGAGCGCCGAGGACCGGCTCCTTCTTCGGAACATCGCCCGAAAGACCTGGCGCTACTTCGAAACCTTCATGGGTCCCGAAGACAACGGCCTCCCGCCGGACAATTTTCAGGAAGTCCCCGAGCCATCCGTGGCGCACCGGACCTCGCCCACCAACATCGCGATGGGCATGCTCTCCACGCTCGCGGCACACGACCTGGGCTACATCCGTACTCGCGACCTGCTGGCGAAGCTCGAGGCGCTGCTCGATACCACCGAGGGCCTGGAGCGCCATGAGGGCCACCTGCTCAACTGGTATGACACGCGCACGCTCGCTCCCCTGTTACCGCGATACGTGTCCACCGTGGACAGCGGCAATCTTGCCGGAGCGCTGCTCGCCCTCGCGGAAGGCCTGAAGCAGCTCACAACCACGCCTCAATCGGACGATCAGATCTGCCACGGACTGGCCGACACGACGCGGCTGGCGTCACAGTCGGTTTCCCGACTGAGTGAGGCACCGCGGCACCCCAACGAAGGGGTATCGGTGCTGGGGACGGTCCTGGCCTCGATCGGGCGCGAGTTGGATGGAAGCGAACCCGCGGCTGCGTGCCTGGATGCCGGCGCCAAACTCGCGCCCCAGCTGAGCGGAGCGCTCGAACGGTTGACTGCGAACCAATCGGCCGCGCCGGAGCTGAGTGAAGCGCTCTGGTGGTCACGGTCGGTGGAGAGGGCGTTGAAAGAATCGGCCGTTCACGAGGAGGGCTTGACCCGTAAGCTTGCGGACCTGGCGGATCGCGCTTTGGCACTGGTCGAGAACATGAACTTCGCGTTTCTCTACGACCGCCAGCGCCAGATCTTCTCGATCGGGTACCGGTTGCCCGACGCCGAGGGACCCGGTCGGCTCGACACCTCCTACTATGATCTGCTGGCGTCCGAGGCGCGGCTGGCGAGTTTCGTCGCCATCGCCAAGGGTGATGTTCCCGAAAGCCACTGGTTCCACCTCGGCCGTCTGCTGACCAGCGTCGACGGCGCGGCGACCCTGCTGTCCTGGAGCGGCACCGCGTTCGAGTACCTGATGCCGCTCCTCATCATGCGCTCGTACTCCGAAACCCTGCTTGATCAGTCTTGTCGTATGGCGGTCCGGCGCCAGGTCGATTACGGCAAGCAGCAGGGTGTGCCCTGGGGCATTTCGGAATCGGGATTCAACGTGGTGGACCGGCACGGCAACTATCAGTACAAGGCATTCGGCGTTCCGGGCCTCGGCCTCAAACGCGGGCTGGGAGACGAGCTGGTAGTGTCGCCGTATTCGACGGCACTCGCCGCCCTGGTGGAGCCGGCCACCGCGACGCAGAACTTCCGGCGGCTGACTCGCGCGGGCAGCGAAGGCGCCTACGGTTACTACGAAGCCATCGACTTCACCCACCGCCGGCTCGACCAGAGCGGGGCGGAGCCGATGACTCCCGTCCAGCGCGGGACAGTGGTGCAAGCCTACCTGGCACACCACCAGGGGATGAGCCTCGTGGCGCTGGCGAATGTGCTCCTGGACAATCCGATGGTACGCCGCCTCCACGCCGACCCGCGGGTCCAGGCAACGGCTCTGCTGCTGCAGGAGCGGGTTCCCCGTCACGCGCCGCTGATGGAAGCCCGCCCGGTTGAGGAAACCCGGGTGCGAGCCCCGGCAGCAGCCGCGTCACTGCGGCGCTTCCGCTCGCCCCACACCCGGTATCCACACGCCCAATTCCTGTCGAACGGCTCCTATACAACGGTCGTCACCAACGCCGGCGGCGGAGCGAGTTTCTGGCGCGATCGCGCCGTGACCCGGTACCGCGAGGATTCCACCTCGGATTACGGCAGTCAGTTCATCTACCTGCGTGATGTGCGGAGTGGAGCGGTCTGGTCCGCCGCCTACCATCCCACCGGCCGCGAGGCGGATGACTACCTCGTCACCTTCCGGGCGGAGCGAGTCATCTACCGCCGTCGCGACGATGAGATCACGACCCAATTGGACATCGCCGTCTCTACGGAAGACGACGTGGAGGTGCGTCGCCTTTCAGTGACCAATCACAGCGACCGGCCGTGCGAGCTGGAGATCACGAGTTACGCCGAAATCTCTCTGAGTCCGGTGCGGGACGACCTGGCGCATCCCGCCTTCAACAAACTCTTCGTTCAAACCGAATTCATCCCCGAATCGCGCGCCCTGCTTTGCGGCCGCCGGCCGCGCTCGCCGGATGAAGCCGGCGCCTGGGCCATCCATGTCTTGAGCGTGGAGGGCCGAATTCAGGGGGCGGTGGAGTGGGAGACCGATCGGGCCCGGTTCCTGGGGCGGGGTCGCGACCCCTCACGTCCCGTGGCACTCGACGGCCGCGCCTTGTCCGGGACTACCGGTGCCGTACTGGACCCCATCATGAGCCTGCGCCAGCGGATTCGCCTGGCGCCCGGGGGTTTCCTGCGACTCTCCTTCTCGACTGGCATGGCTTCGACTCGCGAGCAGGCCCTTGCCATGGCTCAGAAGTACCAGGATCCCAGCGCCGCCGCACGGACCTTTACTCTCGCCTTCACCCAGGTACAGAGCGCCCTGCGCCACCTGGGGATTTCGAGTGACGACGCATCGCTCTTCGAACGACTCGCGTCCAGAGTTCTCTACGGCGACGGGTCGCTGCGCGCGCCGCCCGAGCTGCTGGCGCGCAATGAGCTCGGGCAGGCCGGCCTGTGGCCTCACGGAATCTCCGGCGATCTGCCGATTCTGCTCGTGCGCGTGGTGGAGGAAGACGATCTGCCCCTGGTCCGCCAGGTACTTCAGGCACAGGAGTACTGGCGGCTCAAGGGCCTTCGTGCGGACGTCGTGGTGCTGAATGAGCACCCGGCGAGCTATCTCGACGAGATGCACGTTCAGCTCACCTCCCTCCTCGACACCGGCAACTGGGCCGCGTGGAAGCACAAGCCGGGCGGCGCCTATCTGCTTCGGGGCGATCGGATGACCGAGTCCGAACGTACCCTCCTCGCCAGCGTGGCCCGCGCCATTCTCAGCGGCGATCGGGGGGAGTTGGCTAACCAGCTGGACCGACCCTATCCCGATCTGCAGTGGCAGGATCACCTCCCACCGCCGCCGCCGGCGCCGGTTGTGGCATTGCGCTGGAGCGAGACGGAAGTCCCCCCGCTGGTCTTTCCCAACGGCACGGGTGGGTTCACGGCGAATGGGCAGGAGTACGTGATCGTGCTCGAAGGGGAAGCGGAAACTCCGATGCCCTGGGTCAATGTCATGGCCAACCCGGCTTTCGGCACCGTCGTTTCCGCCTCGGGCTCGGCCTATACCTGGGCGGATAACAGCCGGGAGAACCGTCTCACGCCATTTGCCAACGATCCGGTCACCGACGCAACCTCGGAAGCGCTGTTCATCCGGGACGAGGAGGATGGCCGGGTCTGGTCTCCTGCTCCGGGACCGTTACCACGCAACCGCGACAGTGGACGCTTCGTGATCCGGCACGCGCCCGGCGTGTCGCGCTTCACCCAGGCGGCCCAGGGCATCATGCACGACCTGAGCGTGTTCGTGGACGCAAACGATCCGGTCAAGTTCGCGGTGCTGAGTCTCTCGAACCGGAGTGGAAGGCGCCGCAAGCTCAGTGTGTTCGGCTACAACGAGTGGATTCTCGGCCCGCCGCAGCCGGGGGAACAATTCCACGTCGTCACCGAGCTCGACGCGGAGACCGGCGCGATCCTGGCGCGAAATCCCTATAACCAGGAATTCGCCGGAAGAGTCGCCTTCGCCTGCGTCAGCGAGCGTTTCAGCTCCGCCACGGGAGATCGACTCTTCTTTCTCGGTCGCAACGGGTCATTCACGAGAGCCGCTGCACTGAGCAGCCCCGGGCTTCCCGGCCAGTTCGGCGCCGGGCTCGATCCCTGCGCCGCGTTTCAAGTCAAGGTGGACCTCGGCCCGGGAGAAAGCCGCCGCCTCGTCTTCCTGCTGGGCCAGGGCCGCAACCGGGATCACGCGCTGGAACTCGTCCTGCGCCACCGCAGTGTGGCCGCGGCCGATCGGGCGCTCGCCACCGTCCAGCGATTCTGGAGTGACCTGCTCGACACGATTCAGGTCCGCACTCCCGATGATTCGTTCGACGTGTTGATGAACCGCTGGCTGATGTACCAGAACCTCAGTTGCCGGTTCTGGGCCCGATCCGCCTTCTACCAGCCGGGCGGAGCTTTCGGGTTCCGCGATCAGCTTCAGGATGCGATGGCGCTCTGCCTCGCGCGGCCTGACCTCTTGCGTGCCCACCTGCTCCATGCGGCCTCACGCCAGTTCCTCGAGGGAGACGTGCAGCACTGGTGGCACGAGCCCTCCGGCAAGGGAACCCGCACCCGGTGTTCCGACGACCTCCTCTGGCTGCCCTTCGCAACGGCGCACTATGTGAATACCACCGGAGATGAGGCGATCCTCGACGAGGTTATTCCGTTCCTCGAGGCGCCGCCGCTGGCACCCTCCGAGGCGGAGGTCTACGGCGAGCCCAAAGTGTCCGCCGAAACCGCTTCCCTGTTCCAGCATTGCGTGCGGGCGATGGACCGCAGCTTGACCGCCGGACGTCACGGCTTGCCCCTGATGGGAAGCGGCGACTGGAACGATGGTATGAATCGGGTCGGCAAGGACGGGCGGGGTGAGAGTGTTTGGCTCGGCTGGTTCCTGCATGCGGTCCTCCAGCAATTTCAGCCCTTGTGCCAGGCCCGCGATCCTTCCCTCGCGGCACGCTATGGGGGTGAGCGAAACCGGCTCGGCCTCATGCTGGGGCAGGCGTGGGATGGCAACTGGTATCGCCGCGCCTACTACGACGATGGCTCTCCGCTGGGCTCGGCCCAGAACGACGAGTGCAGGATCGATTCAATCGCGCAGTCGTGGGCCGTGCTCTCCGGAGCCGGCACCTCAATCCGGGCCGAACAGGCAATGGATGCGGTCCGAAGTTACCTGGTACAGCGCGGAGCCGGACTGGTCCTCGTTCTCACCCCGCCTTTCGATCAGTCGCCCCAGGATCCGGGTTACATCAAAGGCTACCCGCCCGGGATGCGCGAGAATGGCGGCCAGTACACCCATGCCGCCATCTGGACCGTCATGGCCCTTGCCCGGCTCGGTAGCGGCGACGAAGCAGTCGAGCTGTTCCACATGGTCAACCCGATCAACCACACCCGGAACTCGGCCGGCACCGATCGCTATAAAGGAGAGCCCTATGTTACTGCCGGCGACGTCTATTCCCATAACGCGCACGTAGGAAGAGCGGGCTGGACCTGGTATACCGGCTCGGCGGGATGGATGTATCGTGCCGGACTGGAGAGCATCCTCGGTCTCAAGCGGCACGGGGCCACATTCGAGCTGTCGCCCTGCATCCCCACCGTGTGGCCCGAATACTCGATCACCTGGCGCTTCGGGAAAACCCGCTACGAAATCTCGGTGATCAATCCGGAACATCGCTGTCAGGGAGTCTCCGAGGCCGAGCTGGACGGCGAGCAAGTGGACCCGCGCGCCATCCCCCTGCGGGACGATGGCTCAACCCATCAGGTCAGGGTCATCATCGGAGCCCCGGCCCTGACCGTCACGCGTGGGGCGGTCAGGGGAAGGGCCCGCGCCTGAGGTCGCTAATTACCGGCAATCAGTCTGGCATTTCCGCCTGGAGAAGATTCCACGCGCAGCGTCTCGCCTCCCTGCACCGTGATCAATCCGCTCCCGACGATGGTGCCGGAGGGATTCAGCTGGAACTGGTCGTCGAGGTAGAAGACGTTTACCCGCACGTCGTAGTCGTAGGTTCCGGCGGTGAGGGATTGCAGCGCCACGGCCCGCGGTTGTTGCAGGTTGGACACCGCGCTCTGAATGTTGCCGATCCTGAAATGGATCTCCTGCCACGGGATCCGGTCCGAATGCATCGGCGCCATCACGGTAATACCCTCGGTGGTCCCGGATGAACTGGGGGAATCTGCGTCGACACCCCTGAGGCTGTCAGTTGATGCAGCCTCTGCGCGTGGAATGCAGGACAGGATCTTTGCGGCTCGCTGGGAACCGGAAGGGTGCGCCGCATCGTAGCGGAAGGGCCCCATGCGAGTGAAGTAATGGATTGCCGCCCCGACCGCGGATGGATTAGCCCCGGCCAGTTTGGCTGCGGCGTAGCAGTCCGCCGCGAGCTCCTGCTCCTGCAACCGGGCGTTGAAAGTCTTCCGGTTTCCTGCCAGTGCGTGGGCCCGCGTGTGCCGCAGCGAGATATGTCCGTATTCGTGCGCCATGAAGAACGCGGAGAGCTGGGGCCCAAGACGCTGCAGGTAGTCGGGGTTGTAGTAGATGATCGAACCCTTCGGATCGTAGACCGCGACGGCGACATCATGCAGCGTATCCAGCGCGATCTCGCGAATCGGAGGTTGGGGACTGCCTTGTGATTCCAGGTCGGCCTGTCGTGTGACGACTGCGACTCCCACCAGTGACACCCAGACCATCATGGCCGAGCGCATACTTCCCTCCGGGCAAAAAGAATGAAGGCGGGATGCGCGCTCGTGTGAGCGCTACATCTCGCCTTCGGCTGGGGGAGCCTGGCAGCTCCCTCCGCCAAGGTGGCATCCCGTTTTTCTATCCTGGGAGCCGCCTTTGTGCTTCCGGAATTACTATAGCCCCTCGCACCGCAAATCGAAGTGACCAGTGTCACTCCCAACGTAGCGTGATGTTGCCCACATCAGCGTCGTGTCACGCTTCAGTCTTTTCTCCCAGAGCGCGGCGATGAATCTCGCGAATCGTTTCGATGGTGTCGGCGTCCTGCGCGCTCTTGTCGGGCCGATATCCCTTGATTCTCGCGAAGCGTAGCGCGACACCTCCGGGATATTGCGAGCTCGACTGCACGTCGTTGAACGCAACCTCCACGACCAGCTCGGGGCGCACGTAAACCGTGTAGTCATCTCGGCGCACTTCGAGTTCCTGCAAACGCGTCGTCTGCCATGCCAGGACCTCGTCCGTCATTCCCTTGAACGTCTTGCCCAGCATCACGAACTCGCCGCTCGCGGCATCCCGGGCACCAAGGTGAAGGTTGCTGAGCCAGCCGCGACGCCGGCCGTTTCCCCACTCCGCGGCGAGAACAACCAGATCGAGCGTGAGAACCGGCTTGATCTTGAACCAGCGTTGTCCTCGTTGCCCCGCCTCATACCGCGCGTCGAGCGCCTTGACCATCACCCCTTCGTGCCCCTGCGCCAGCGCGCGGTCGAGAAAGGCTTGGGCGTCCACCGGTTCTGCCGTGACCGTGCGGGTGACCAGCAGCTGTGGCGGCAGCGACCTCCGCAGGAATTCGTGGCGCTGTTCCTGTGTCAGGTCGAGAAGCGATTTGCCATCGAGGAATAACAGATCGAAGAAGAACGGAGTAAGCGGCACCTCGCCGCGCTGTTGATCAACCTCGAGCCGGCGCCCGAAACGGCTCATCGTCGTCTGAAACGCATGCGGTGCTCCGTCGCTCCTGAGAGCGATGACCTCCCCGTCCAATATCAGCTCCCGCGAAGGCAAGGCCCGGACCGCCTCCACAACCTCGGGTACCGCAGCAGTCACATCGTTGAGGCGCCGCGAGAAGACCTTCACCTCGGCGCCCCCTTTGTGCACCTGGATTCGCGCCCCGTCGAGCTTGAATTCGAACGCCGCGCGGCCAAGGCGCTCCAACGCCTCGGCGGGGGTCGCGGCGGTATCGGCGAGCATCGGCAGCACCGGTCGGAAAAGCCGGATCGCGAACTCGCCCAGCCCGCTGCCGCCAGCCAGAATCGCCCGGGCGACGCTTCCCAGGTCTCCCGCCGTCATCAAGGCACGTTGGACTTCCGATCGGGGCAGATCCGCCGCACGGGCAACTGCATCCAGCGCCACCCCTTCGAGCGCGCCCTGACGCAACTCGCCGAGGAGGAGACGCGCCAGGAACTGCTGCTCAGTTCGAGTGGCCCGTCCCCACAATCCCCGCAGGAGGCGGGACCGTTCCTGGGCCGAGCCCTTGCCGCCGACTCGCGCGATTTCTTCCAAGGCCGTATCCACGTCGATCACAGAGAGAGACGCCGAGTCGGCGCCTGGTACTTCCGAAAGCGTCGCAACCGTGGCGTAGCCGACGCCGAGTCGTGGTTGACGGATCGATCCGGTGAGATAAGAGGTCCCGATCTCCACCTCGGCAGCCTCGAGCCGGCGGAGGAGTGCTGCCAGCAGAACGACCTTATCCAGCCGTCCGCTTGCGGCGGCGACTCGGCTCGAGGTCTCGACCAGATCGGCAAGGGTAACCATGGCAGCAGGATACCCGGGGTCCCGATGCTGCCGGAAGGCCGCATGAGTAACGATCCCATCGCTGGCGAGAGCGGAGGCGCGGTATCACCTTGTGGAGGAACCCGATAAACGAGGGCCTGAATGCGCTACCAGTTTCTGACCGACACCTACGCGACTGAACGGCTGAAGGTGCTCAGCGTGTGGAGCATGTTCGAGGATGGCGATCTTTCGACCCGGCCGCACCGGGAAGACCGCCGGGGGCGCAGCGTGCTCGAACAGATGGTCCACCAGTGCATGAGCGAGAATCTCTGGTTCCGCTCCATGCTCGGGATCGACGTCGGAGCACCGCCGCTGCCTGAGCAGGAGACCCGGAATGGATTCGTCCGACGCTATGCGGAAGACTCAGGCAAGCGACTCGACCTGCTGCGGGGCAAACCGGATGAGTGGTGGGAGGAAGCGGCTGCCTTCTTCGAGGTGCGTCGCAGCCGGGCCTGGATCATGGTGCGGAGGATCGCCCACACCGCCCATCATCGGGGGCAGCAGACCACTCTCCTGCGCATGCTCCGCCGGAATGTGTACAGCACCTATGGCCCGACCGCCGACACCGGCGGTCTGCCGGCCAATCAGGCACCGACCATCTACGCCTTCCCCGATGAGAGTGCGCTGCTCGCCGGAATCGATGGCGGCGACAAATCACCCTTGCCCGGCCCGGGCGCCTCGCTGCCGACCGAGCGTCCCAACCGGTAGGAGGTCGTCCTGTCGTTCAGTCGGTGCGCAGTGTGTTCGCAGGATCAGCGTGGCTCGCGCGCGCGGCCGGGAGCCAGGACGCGGCAAGTGCTGTAATCACCAGCAGGAGAGGAACAATCAGAAAGGTGAGCGGATCGGAGGGGGCAACTTCATAAAGGAGCGCTCGCATCGCCCGCGTCGCGCCGAACGCGGCACCGATACCCAGGGCGAGTCCCACCAGCACCAGCCTCAGTCCGTGGCTCACGATCAGCCACTGCACATGAGTCGCCCGCGCGCCAAGCGCGATTCGGATCCCCATCTCCCTGGTGCGCCGCCGGGCGACTTGCGCGATAACGCCGTACACTCCGACTATCGCCAGAGCCAGGCCCACCGAAGCGAAGGCAAGGAGCAGCGTCATGAAGAACCTCTGGCTCGCCACGGAGCGGGACCAGAGCGCCTCCATCGGATCGATTGAAACGATAGCGAGCTCGGGATCCATCTCGCGCACCAGCTGCCGCACCGAGGCGGCGAGCGTGGTCGGAGGCACCGAGCTGCGCAGCATCAACGTCATGTATTCGTTCGGCGCCTGCGCGAACGGAGTGAAGACCTCGATCCGGGGCTCGATCGCGAGGCTCGCCTGTCGCTCGCTGCCCACGACGCCGACGATGGTATACCAGACCGACGTGGAGTCCGGAACCCGATCAAAGGCCATCCGCTGGCCGACCGGATCCTGATTCTTGAAGTACTGCCGGGCCAGGGTCTCGTTGATCACCAGCACCGGCGGCGAGCCGTCCCGGTCCGCATCGGTAAACACTCTCCCCGATCGCAGCGGGATCCGCATGACGCGGAAATAGCCTGGTGCGGCCGTCCGATGTACGACCTCCGTGCCATACTCATCCGCGGGGCGGCCGGCGATGTGAAAGTCACTGGTCCACCCGATGCCAGTGAGTGCCGGAGTGACCACCGTCGCTGCCTCTGTTACTCCGGGCAGGCTCCGCGCCCTTCCCTGCAATTCATCAAAAAAGCTGATGATCTTGGTCGAGGTATCGTATCTTGCTGGTGGGAGATTGATCGCGACGGCCAGGACTCCCTTCGGATCAAAACCGGGATCAACCTGCTGCAGCCGCCAGAAACTGCGGACCAGAAGACCCGCTCCGGTGGTGAGCAACAATGCCAAAGCGATCTCGGCCACCACCAGCGCATTGGCCCAGCGACGAATCCGGCTGCCCTCGCTCCCCAGTCGACCACCTTCCTTCAGTACATCAGCGGGAGCGCGGCGCCCCCGCCAGATGGCCGGGGCGACGCCAAACAGCAGCCCGCTGGCCGTGGTGACCGCGACCACGTAGCCGACCACACTCCAATCGAGGGCTACATCCCCCACCGGCAGCATGCCGGCAGGTTGCAACGCCGAGAGTGCGTCGGTCCCCAGCCAGCCGAGCGCCAATCCCGCGAGCCCGCCGAGAGCGGACAAAACCAGGCTCTCGGTGAGCGACTGCTGGACCAGTCGGCCTCGCCCCGCGCCGAGGGCCAGCCTGAGCGCCGCTTCCCTCTCTCGCCCCAGCGCCTGGACCAGCAGCAGGTTCCCCACGTTGGCGCACGCGATGAGAAGGAGAAGCACCACCGAGCCAAGCAGCACCCAAAGCGGCTGGCGGACCTTGCCGACCAGAAAATCGTGCAACGGCGTCATGTCGGCGCCCATGACCCGGTTGGTCTCTGGATATTCGACTTGGAGCTGGCGGACCACGCCCTGGAATTGGGCGTTAGCCTGCTGCTGCGAGACGCCGGGCTTCAGTCGCGCCACCACCCGGATCCAGTGGGCCCGCCGGAAGTGGATTTGAGAGCGTTCGCTGGCCTGCCATGCGAACGGAGTCCAGAGATCGGCGTCCGGCGAGGGAAAGGCGAACCGTTTGGGCATGACTCCGGCGATCTCGGTGGCGACACCGTTCAGATGAACGATGCGCCCGATGATGGCGCGATCTCCCGCGAACTGCCGTTGCCAGAAACGGTAGCTGATCACGGCGACATTGGAGCTCGAACCCCAGGTCTCCTCTGGCCGAAAGACCCGCCCGACGGCGGCCGGCACTTCAAGCACCGAGAAGAAGTTGCCGGTGACGTTCGCCCGCGACACGAGCACGGGGTCCTCGCCAACACTGAGCGTCTGCCGGCTCACTCGGTCGTCGTAAGCGGCAACATCCGCAAAGGCCGGAACCCGCTCCTGCCAGTCGAGATAGTTGGCGGGAGCCGCAACCTGCTGGTGCCATCCTTTCTCAGGGTTGTCCTCCGCCAGCATCATCAGCTGGTCCGGCGAAGGGAATGGGAGCGGCCGGAGAATGACTCGATTGACAACGGAGAAGATTGCAGTGTTGGCCCCGATGCCGAGGGCAAGTGTCAGGATCGCGGTCGCGGCGAGCAGCGGGTTGCGACGAAAAGTCCGCAGGGCATAGCGGGAGTCGGCCACCACATCCTCGAACCATCTCACCCCCCGGCCGTCCCGGTGGGCTTCCTTGATCGCGTCGACCCCGCCAAAGGCGATGAGCGCCTCCCGCCGGGCCAGGTCCGCCGGCATTCCGCCGCGAATGTTTTTCGCGGTCTCCATCTCCAGATGGAGCTGGATCTCGTCGTCCAGCTCCGCCTCGGTGGAAGCCCGCCGAAAGAGCACCTTCCACCAGCGCGACATGGCCCTGAGCGGTTTCATCAACTCGTCCCCAGCACCCACTCGACCGCGGATACGTAACGACGCCAGCTGTCGGTTTCCGTGCCCAGCGCCGTCCGACCATCCCTGGTCAGCCGGTAGTACCGCGCCTTCCGATTGTTTTCGGTTGCACCCCACTCGCTCTCGATCCAACCCTTCTGCTCCAGTCGCTGCAGCGCGGGATAGAGCGAGCCCTGGTTCACCTCGAGAAGACCGCGGGTAAACTGTTCGATGCGCTGGCTGATGCCCCAACCATGCATCGGTTGCAGCGTGAGCGTCTTGAGGATCAGAAGGTCGAGCGTACCGCGAAGGATGTCGTTGGAAGGTGTCGCCACCGGAGTAACCTCGTGCTGTCGATTTCCGACAGAACGTCGGTTCCTTTCTGTCGGAAGTCAAGAGAAGCGTAACAGCCAAAGCCTCCAATGAGCCCCGGATTGACCAAATTGCGCCTTATATGTATAGTACAGACATGAACAATAAACCTGTGGTAAGCGAGTTGAACCTGGATGAGGCCCTGCTCTTTCAAATAATGGATGCCGCCGAAGCGTTGGAGCGGCGCCTGGATAGCGCGTTGGGCAAGGTAGGGTTGTCGGGTGCCAAGGCGAGTGTACTCCATGCCTTGGGACAGGAAGACCAGGCGCTCACTCTGAGCCAACTGGCGGATGAGAACTGCTGTGTGAGGTCGAACATCACCCAGCTGGTGGATCGTCTGGAAGCTGACGGCATGGTTCGAAGGGTAAATGATCCAGATGATCGGCGAATCAAACGGGCCGCTTTGACCGTAGCTGGCAGGAAAGCATACGAAGATGCCATCAAAGTCATCGAAATTCAGGAGCGTTCTGTTCAAAACTTGCTCACCGCTGGAGAAGTCGAGGTGCTGGGCCGGGCGCTGAAAAAGCTGATGGATTAACGAGTTACCTTTTTTTTTGATTAGTAGTTCAGGGCTAGATTATATAGGCAAGTATTATCCAGTTACGCAGATGTTACGCCGAGGCGGCCTTTTGCGCCTCTTGGCAGTGGTGATCCAGTCACTGCGCATCATGTCGAGAAGGCCAACTCTGGATCGACTAGTAGGTAGGAACCGGATTCTGTTGTCCGCCTGCAGGGACGACCTAGAAGTCATACGCTGAGGAGAAGAGCCATGAGTCGTGGTTTTCGCTATTCCGCCGGCTGGTCTGGACCCTCCGTTCTACTGGCCCTGGTACTGTTGACTGGAGGAGCGCTGGCAGCCTGGAAGAGTGCCTCCATCCGAAAGTCCAATGAGGCCTCCGCCCACCAGCCGGAGCAGGTCATGGCGGTCACGACTGCCGTGGCAGTAGTGCGCCCGTATCGCCAGACCACGACTTCCATCGGGACGGTCCTGGCCATGCGTTCCATCACGCTGAAGAACGAGCTCGCCGGCACGGTACGTAAGGTGAACCTCTCCCCGGGGCAGATCGTTCAGGAGGGCACCGTTCTCGTGGGACTCGACGTCGCCGTTGAGGAGGCGGACCTCCAGGCCCAGCAGGCCCGGGCCGCCCTTGCCGAAACCACGCTCGAACGCTTGAAGCGGTTGCAGGCAGCCAAGGCCACCTCCCAGGAGGAAGTGGATCAGGCGAGCGCTGCGCGTGATGTGGCACTGGCCGAAACCGCTCGCATCAAGGCGGTCATTGAGCGCAAGACGATCCGTGCCCCATTCCGGGCCCGGATCGGTATTTCGGACGTACACATCGGCCAGTACCTCGCCGAGGGAACCGACATCACGACGCTGCAAGGTGTCGAGCGGGCGGCGAATGTGGATTTCACCGTGGCGCAAAGCGTCGCGGCCGCCTTGCGGCCAGGTAACATGATCGCGGTGATCGCTCCCGATGACTCGACCCCCCTGCCGGCGCGAATCACAGCAATCGACTCCAGAGTCGATCCTACGACCCGCAACGCCCTGGTCCGAGCCGAGCTGACGTCGCGAGCCCCTGCGCCTGGCGCCTCGGTTCGAGTCGAAATCCCCGTGGGTGCCACCACCAGTGCGGTGGCGGTCCCGGTCAGCGCCCTGCGCAAGGGCCCGGGCGGTGATCACGTGTTCGTGATTGCCCCGGATTCGACGGGCAAGGCGCGGGCCCATGAGCGGCCCGTCGTGAGCGGACCGGCGACGGACGACGAGATCCTGATCATTTCGGGCCTTCAGCCAAATGAAGTAGTCGCGACCTCCGGGTCGTTCAAGCTGCGTGAAGGCGTCCTGATAGCCGCCGCGGCCGATTCAGCCAACAACGCCAACGGGAAGCAGTAAGCGCTTCACCACGAAATCACGGAACTCGAGAACTCCGATGCGTTCTTTTACCGACATCTTCATCAAGCATCCCGTCCTGGCGGTGGTGGTCAATCTGGTCATCCTGCTGGTGGGGTACCGGTCCATCAGCTCGCTGCCGGTGCAGCAGTACCCGAAGATCGAAAGCTCCCAGATCCTGATCACGACGGTCTACTACGGCGCCAGCGCCGAGACCGTGCGCGGGTTCTTGACGACGCCGATCGAGCGGGCCGTGTCAGCGATCAGCGGTGTCGACTACGTCGAATCGACCAGTCGGGCCGGGGTCAGCAGCATCACGATCCACTTGAAGCTGAACCACAACAGCACCACCGGCCTGGCCGAGGTTACCGCTCGGCTGCAGCAGGTTCGGGCCGAGCTTCCGGCTGAGGCCCAGCCTCCGGTGGTAGAAGTCCAGCGGGCAGACCGTCCCTACGCCTCGTTCTACATGAGCTTCACCTCGAGCGCGCGGGACATCCCTGCCCTGACCGACTGGCTGACTCGAAACATGCAGCCCCAGCTCTCCACGTTGTCTGGGGTGCAGCGGGTGGACGTGGTCGGTGGGACTCCTATCGCCATGCGGATCTGGATCGATCCCGACAAGCTGGCAGCGCTCAACCTGGCTCCAGGCGACGTTCAGGCGGCCCTGCAGCGCAACAACTTCCTGGCGGCAGTTGGACAGACCAAGAACGATCTGGTCCAGGTCAACCTGCTCGCGAACACCGATCTGCGCTCTCCCGAAGAGTTCAAGAACTTGATCGTGGCCGACCGGAACGGCGCGGTAGTGCGCCTCTCGGACGTTGCCAAGGTCGAGTTGGGAGCCGAGGAAGCCGACTTCATCACCAAGTTCAGCGACAAGGAAGCGGTCTACCTGGGCATCTGGCCGGTGATCGGCGTAAACGAGATCGAGGTCGCCCACCGGCTGCACGCCGAGATGGACAAGATCCGGCCGACGCTGCCCAAGGACATCGACATGCAGCTGGCGTACGACGCCACGGTGTTCATGGAGGACGCACTGCACGAAATCACCAAGACGTTGATCGAGACGATCCTGATCGTCGCCGTCGTGGTGTTCCTCTTCATGGGGTCGCTGCGCACTGCGATCGTGCCGCTCGTGGCCATCCCCATTTCGCTGGTGGGTGCGGCGATCGTGATGTACGCCGCCGGATTCAGCCTCAACCTCCTCACCATTCTGGCGATCGTACTGTCGGTCGGTCTGGTGGTAGACGACGCCATCGTCGTGGTCGAGAACGTCGAGCGACACGTGAGAGAGGGTAAGGGCCGGATCGACGCCGCACTGATCGGGGCTCGAGAGCTGGTGGGGCCGATCATCGCCATGACCATTACGCTGGCGGCGGTCTATACCCCGATCGGCTTCCAGGGCGGCCTGACCGGATCGCTGTTCCTCGAGTTCGCCATCACCCTCGCGGCGGCGGTCGTGATCTCCGGTGTCGTCGCGGTGACGCTCTCGCCGATGATGAGCTCGAAGCTGGTGCACGAGCACGGCCAAGAGGGACGTCTGACGAAGCTGGTGAACCGGGGCTTTGACGCGATCCGCCGGTTCTATGAGAAGCTTCTGGATGGTGCGCTCACCATGCGCTGGGCGATCGTCGTAGCCTCGCTCCTGGTTATGGTCGGCGCCTGGCCTCTCTATCACTTCTCGAGGCGCGAGTTGGCTCCGATTGAAGACCAGAGTCACATCAGCCTCTTCATGCAGGCTTCGCCCGACGCGTCTCTCGCGGCCTCCAACCGGGCTTCCCTGCAGGTGGTGAAGGCGGTTACCAGCTTCCCCGAGGCCAAGTTCATGTGGTCGTTGACCGCGAACTGGGGCGGGTTCGGCGGCATGGTCGCGAAGGACTGGCACCAGCGGAAGCAGACCACCGAGCAACTGTACGGGCAGGTATACGGTGCCGTATCTCAGATACCGGGCCTGCAGGTATTCCCCCGTCTGGATCCGCCGCTTCCCACGCCCGGCCAATACGATGTCGAGATGGTGCTGGCAAGTGACCTGCCCCCGGAGCAGATGCTGCAGACCGTCGGCCAGGTGCTCGGCGCCGGCTGGCAGAGCGGCAAGTTCCTGTACGTCGACACCGACCTGAAGATCGATCTCCCCGAGGCGCGCGTAGTCATCGATCGCGACCAGGTAGCCGATCTGGGCCTGGACCTGGCGAGTGTGGGACGCGAGCTGGGCACCCTGCTCGGCGGTGGCTACGTCAACCGGTTCAACTACTTCGACCGGAGCTACAAAGTCATCCCGCAGATCGGTGAGGCTGGCCGCACCACGGTGGGACCACTGCTCGATCTCAAAATCAAGACGCCGGACGGTAAGCTGGTTCCGGTCTCGACCTTCACTCACATCGAGTCGAGTACGGCACCGCGAACACTGAATCGGTTCCAGCAGCGCAACGCCGTGCGGATCTTCGGTGGGGTGCGCCCCGGTATCACCAAGGAGGAAGGGCTCCGGGTGCTGGAAGACGCTGCGCGGGCGGCAGCCCCTCCGGGCGTAGGGCTGGACTATGCCGGCGAATCGCGGCAGATCCGGCTCGAGGGATCGTCGCTCACGGTGACGCTCGGGTTCGCGGTAATTCTGATTTACCTCGTGCTGGCTGCTCAATTCCTGAGCTTCCGGGATCCCCTGATCGTACTGGTGGGATCGGTGCCGCTCGCCATCTCTGGGGCGCTGATTTTCAGTTTCCTCGATCTCACCACGATCAACATCTATTCCCAGGTCGGGCTGATCACACTGGTGGGCCTGATCGCAAAGAACGGAATTCTGATCGTGCAGTTCGCCAATCGACTCCAGACTCACGGCATGGCCAAGATGGATGCGATCCGTGAGGCTTCATTGACGCGGCTCCGCCCGGTGTTGATGACATCCGCGGCGACCGTCTTCGGGCATTTCCCGCTGGTGCTGGCGACGGGCCCAGGCTCGGCGGCCCGGAACAGCATCGGTATCGTCCTGGTTACCGGCATGACCTTGGGGACGATCTTCACCTTGTTCGTGGTCCCGGTGTTCTACTCGCTCATCGCGGAGCAGCACCAGCCCAGCGAAATTGACGAGAGCGAGAGCCTGTCCTTCGGGCCCAGCGCGGTGGAGGAAGTAGCTCATGCGTAACTCAGTGCTGCTGGGCATCATCGCACTCACGGCGTGCGCCTCGAGCCCAGCTTATCAGGCGCCGCCGGTTCAGGTGCCCTCGACGTACCGGGAGACGACGGTCCATCAGGATAGTTCCGTCGCGATGGTCCCCTCGGTCCGTGATAGTGAGCGGACGCAGGATACCGCGGATTGGCATGAGCTGGGCGACACCACGCTGACCCGGCTCGTGCACGAAGTGCTGAATGCGAATCTCGACATTCGTACCGCCGAGGCGCGGGTGAGGGGAGCTCGGGCCGCTCGGACGAGCGCCCTGCTCGAACTGACTCCCAGCGTGAATCTCGGTGGGGGCTACACGCGGCAACGGCTGTCCAGCGCGAGCTTCCCGGGGACCTCAGGCCCCTTCCCCGACCAGGACGTTTGGGATGCCGGGTTCGACGCTTCATGGGAGTTCGACCTGTTCGGACGGCTGCGCCGCAACATCTCGGCGCAGGGGGCGTTCGCCGAGGCTTCGAGTGAAGATCTGCGAAATGTCCAGGTCTTTCTCACGGCGGAGCTCGCGCGTTCCTACTTCGAGCTGCGCGGCGCGCAGGAGCGGTTGGCGGTCGCTCGCAGCAACGCGGAAAACCAGAAACGCACTCTTGAGGTCACTCAAGAGCGGCTCGACAATGGCCGGGGTACCGGGTTCGATACCGAACGGGCCAAGGCTCAGTTGGGGTCCACACTGGCCTCGATCCCGGCTTTCGAGGCACAGGTCGCCGCAGCCCAGTACCGGATTGGCGTCCTGGTTGGCCGTCCACCCGCGGTTGTGGCAGGAGAGCTGGATCAGATCGTGGATCTTCCCGAGCTGCCGGACACCGTTCCGCTCGCGGCACCAGACTCACTGATTCGCCGGCGGCCCGATGTTGGCGCAGCGGAGCGGCAATTGGCCGGTCAGCAGGCGCTGGTCGGGGCGGCCAAGGCGGAGTATTTCCCGCGCATCGTCGTCGGGGGCGGCGCCGGCTATACCTCATCCACGTTCGAAGATTTGACCGGATCGAACACGTTCCGCTACGCGGTCGGTCCCGTCATTTCATTGCCGCTCAACTGGGGCCGGATCAAAGCCAACGTGGACGTGACGAAGGCCCAGGCGGACGAGGCCAAGGCGCAGTACGCCCAGACGGTTCTGCTGGCCCAGCAGGATGTCGAAACTGCCCTGTCCCGCTACCGCACCTCGCGGAGCAGGGTTGAACGGCTGCGGGAAGCCGCTGTTGCGAGCGCCGCAGCGGCGGAGCTGGCACGGCTCCGATTCTCCGAGGGAGTCACCGACTTCCTCCAGGTGCTCGATGCCGAGCGCACGCAGCTGGGAGCCGAGGATGACTTGGCTCAGGGGCGGACGGATGCCGCAACGTCGTACGCGGCGCTGTACAAGGCGCTGGGTGGAAGCTGGCCCTTCGCCGAGGAGACAACGAACCAGTAGTCAGGACTCTGATTTCCCCGGCATGGTCCCCGGCGGCGGGGCGAACGGAGCGTAGCGGCTCCGAACGTAGTGTGCGACGCGGTCACTGAGATAGGCACACATCGCCGCCGAGAGGATCGGCAGCCCCAGAACCAGAAGGCGGTACATCTCACCGCTAACCACGTGGGTTCCTCCCCCTCCGATCCCGACGGAGCGCAGCGTCGATTTCCATTGTGAGTCGGTATAAGTATTGGCAACCCACCAACCGGCAGCGAGGCCAGCGAGCGCCGGCAGACGGGGGAAGAGCCGATCGTGCAATTGTCGCTTCAGTGCCCGGCCTAACAACTTCGCCTCATCAACAATTCGGCTATTCCAGACCACGGGTACTGGCTCGGCCCTTACCGCCGAGGTCCGAGGCTCGGCCGCCGCCACCACCCTTTCAGATCGTTTGCCGGCAGCCGCTCCCAACTCTTCGTAGAACGGACGCAAGTCCGAGTTAAGGCGATGGCGCTGGTTTCGGAGAATCGCTCGGCTGCACAGTCCACGCAGGATGACGAGCGGCCGCACACTGCGAGAGACACTGGCGTAGTCCGCTCGGTCATCCTCGAGCGACTGCGCGATCGCCTCGTCCAACGCACCTATGCGGCCGCGAAGCCGCCGAACGGTCTCCGGCAGCTGCCCGACTCCAGGGCGAGCATCTCGTTCGAGGAAAGCCGCGAGCGCCTCGCCGGCGCGGGCCAGCTCGTCCCGCTCTCGTCGCTCGGCAGCGCGCAGCCGGATGCCATAAAGCATGTCGTCGAGCCGGGCAATGATCACAACCGAGGTCTCCCGAAGCGAGTGTCACCCCCAGATTTGCAAGAGGCGTGCACGAACGGGGCGGTGGCCAGTCGGAGGGGTTCGGGGAGGACCTCGCGAGGCGATCTTGCAAACTCAGCCGAATCACTGCACTGTGAAGGTGGGCGGAGATCCACGCCCAACCTCTTCGACCCTCCCCCAGCGAGGGTCTTCGTGAGGCAAAGGGGGGTACACTCCCGGATCGCATCGCCAGACCTTTGCGTCGCCTCGGGGCGCCGCTGCTGGGGGGCATGCGTCTGAGGCCTGACCAAAGGACTGTTCCGATGACGACCAACAAGGATTTCAAACGCCTGGTTCGCGGGCGCATGCAGAAGACGGGCGAGTCCTACACCGCCGCCCGGGCTAACCTCCTGAAGCACTCACCCACTCCTACTCCCAAGCAGGCTCCTGCGGCGATCGACTACGCCGGCCTTGCCGGCATGAGCGACGCCACGATCAAGGCCAGGACCGGGTGCACCTGGGAGCGCTGGGTCTGGGCCCTCGACCGGGTCGATGCTCACCTCTGGCCCCACCGGGAGATCGTCCGGTACGTGCAGGAGAAATACAAGGTCCCTGACTGGTGGACCCAGACGGTCACGGTGGGTTACGAGAGGATCAAGGGTCTTCGAGTGAAAGGTCAGCGGCGGGACGGCCATTTCGAAGCTAGCAAGAGCAAGGTCTTTGGAGTCTCAAAGTCCTCGCTCTACCGGGCCTTCCATGACGGGCGCACCCGCGCCCGATGGCTACCCGACGTTGACCTCAAGATCCGGACGGCCACCAGTGAAAAATCCATGCGAATCACCTGGCCGGACCAGACTCTGGTTGAGCTCAACTTCATGTCCAAGGGAGTCCGGAAGAGCCAAGTCGCGATCCAGCACTCGAGATTGCCGGACAAGGACGCGGCATCGAATATGAAGGAATTCTGGGCCACGAAGCTTGCCGCTCTACAGGACGTTCTGGGCGCGGTGCCACTGACTCGATCAAGGCCAGCCTGATGCATTTGCTCTGGTGGATCCTCGGTACCTTCGTCTTGCTCTATCTGGTGCAGAGCATCTACCTCGGCGTCGTATTGAAGTGGGAAGACGAACAGACGGCCGGTCTCGGTTACTATGGCCGGCCGCCCGACGAGCGGGAGGGGTTCAAGCGCCGGCTCCGGCTGCATGCCGTGCTGCTGGCGCCCATCCTCTGGCTCAACGGCCGTCTCGCCAAGATGGATTTCCGCCGGGCCAGCATGAGCTACAAGGGCGTGGCCGGCCCGGCGGGAAGCTGTACGCCGGAAACCTTCGCGCGGGCCGAGGAGTATCAGCCTTGCCCCGAAGACATCTTCGTCGTCACTCAGATGAAGTGCGGGACTACGTGGATGCAGCACGTGGTCTATGAAGTGTTGAACCGCGGGAATGGAAACCTGGTCGCCAGCGGCACCGAGATCTACGCGGTTTCTCCCTGGATCGAGGGACGCCGCAGCGTTCCGATCGACCAGGCACCGCTCATCGGCACCGAGCGGCCGTCCCGAATCATCAAGACCCATCTCCCCGCTCAGCTCTGTCCCGCGTCGCCCCAGGCCCAGTACATCTACGTCGCGCGGCATCCGGTATCCTGCTACGCGAGTTGTGTGGACTTCGTGGCGACCAATGTGGGCAGGATGGCGCCACCCCCCGCGGCTTTCGAGGAGTGGTATTGCTCCCCGGAGCTCATGTGGTGGGGCACCTGGACCGACCATGTCCGGGGCTGGTGGGACCGCAGCCAGAAAGACGGCAATGTCCTGTTCTTATACTTCGAGGACCTGAAGCGTGACCTGTCTGGCATCGTGCGTCAGGTAGCCGGGTTCCTCGGTGTGAAGCCGCTCACCGACCAGGAGCTTCAGCAGGTGGTAGAGAAGTGCAGCTTTGCGTACATGCAGGAGCACAAGAGCAATTTCGAGATGCAGCCGCCTCACGTGATGCAGACCAATGCCGACCTGTTTGTGCGCGGCACGGCAGACCGGCACAAGGACGTCGCTCCCGAAGTACGAGAGCGTCTCGTCATCTGGGCGGTCAAGCATCTGGACGGGAGCGACTTTCCGCTCCGCACGGCTTATTCCGACGTGATCGGAGAGGCTGGCAGGTAAGCTACAAGAGGCAACAGCCCCATCGCCCAAGGAGGGAACAATGGTGCGGGGCAGAACTCATTCTCTGGAATCCAATGCTGGAAGATCAGGGCAAGCTCGCCGGCGAATTGCGACAGATCCTGCTCCGGAATTCGTCGCTCTGGCCCCCGACTGACCTCACTGCGGCGACCAAGGGAGTCGCGGCAGCGGTTCAGGTAGATGGCGGCCTCGGACTGTGGGCCTCCGATCCGGCAGAGGCGATGAAGCCCTATCGCACTCTCCGCGCCGACAGCAAGCCGGTGTACCAGAGTCCCGACCCGGCCCAGGCGGCAGCCGTCGCGGCAGCCCTCAACGAAGTCACCTGGAACCAGGTGAAGAAGGCCACCAAATTCGACATCGACCACCTGGCGTTCCTGGCCGACCTCACCGATTCACGTTCTCTCGGCTGGCTGCCCTCAGGAGCCGCGGCCGACATCCGCCGAATCGCCGACGACGTCGCCCCTCAAATCGACAAGATTCTCGAAGGACAAGCCAGCCTTCGCCAGCGGGCGCTGCCCGCCAACCTGCGGCGGGCAGCAGATCGAATCGAAGCGCGCTAGCGCATTCAGACAGGCAATCCCGACCGGACCCTGAGGGATCCGGCCAGGACGCCCCGATCAAACGCTGATCAGGTCGTGTAACCCAACTTCTTCTGCAGGTTCTGCGCGGCAACCAGGTGACCCTGGAACGCCGGTGCTGCTTTTTCGATGAAGGCCTTGAGCTCCGGATTCTTGGTGGCCGGCAACAGGGTCTTGGTCACGTAATCGATGACTGCCTGGTGGTACTCGATCTCGTGCGCCAGCCAATCCTTGTCGAAATCAGCTCCGGACTTCGCCTTGAGGGCGCTCACTATCTTATCGTGGTCCTGATCGCCCTTGTTATCAGCAGGAAGCACCGGATTTACCCCAATCTTCTTCGCCAGATCTTCCGCCTGCTTCTTCAGCCCCTGATGGGCATCGGAGAACATCTTGCCCATCTCCTTCACTTCCTTATTGCTGGCCTGTTCGGCGGCCAACTTACCGGTGTCGACGTCCTTCTGGTTCGCCTTCACAAAAATGGCGACCACGTTGGCATCGCTGAGCTTGGTTGAGTCCTGGGCGGGGAGGCTTGGAGCTGAGAGAACGAGCGCGCCGAGACCAGCGGCGAGTGCGAGCTTAAACATGTTCACTCCGGAATGAGGGTAATAAGCCGGCAAATGGCCGGTAGACTGCCACCCTGAGCCTAAGCCTTTGACCGCAATAAATCAAGTATTATATTGGATTATTGTAATATTGATCACAATAGGCCCCCTAGGAGGAAGTGCCTATGCCGACACGGCACTGGGACCGGAGCTTTCTGGAAAGCAGCCAGGGAAGGATCATCGCCCTGCTCCGACAGGGCAGTCGCACCGTTGACGAGCTTTCCAACGCCCTCGGCCTCACAGGAAACGCCGTGCGGAGCCACATCACTGTCCTCGAGCGCAACGGTTTCGTAATCCCTGCCGAACGGCGGCGCACTAGCCGCAAGCCCGCCCAGGTCTACGCCATCCGTCCAGAGGGCGAGCAATGGCTGTCCAAGGCCTACGCGCCAATGCTGGCGGGGCTGCTCCAGGTCCTGGCCCGCAAGATGGACCCCGCCGAGCTCCGAGGCTTGATGCGCGAGGTAGGAGAGGAGCTGGCGGTGGGGCTCCCCACCCCGAAAGCCGATCGACTCGCCGGCGCGCGAGCGGCTGCCGCGGTCCTGAATGAACTCGGGGGCGCCGTTGAGGTGGAGCACAACAACGGAGAGTTGCGGCTCAGAGGCGATGGTTGCCCGCTCGCCGAAGCGGTCCGGGTCCATCCCGAGGCGTGTCGCGCGGTAGGAGCTCTCGTGAGCCGAGTGGTCGGGGCTTCGGTCACCGAGCAGTGTGATCACGGCGAACGCCCGCGGTGCAACTTCAGAATCGCGAACTCCGCACCCGCTCCAATTCCCAGCGGCAAATAGCGCTAGAGCGGTCCCGATTCGGCAGGGGCCGGAAACGCGCCACTTCCGGACTCCGCCGGCCAAACGTTTCCCCACCCGGGCGTCCCGGGGCGTCGATCCTGTTGCAGACCCGCTACGACACCCCGGCACTCTTCGAACGGCGCCCCTAGGCTAAGATCAAGCGGCAATTGACCTAGCAGCTGGTCGGCTCCGCTCTCCCCGTCGGTCCTCGCCTTGCTTCGGTACCCGGCAGTTCCAGCCTCACTCCCCACAACTCATAGGACCGAAGATGCACCCTCTCAGTGCTTCATCCATGCGACGACTCGCAGTTTTGAGCGTTGCCGGGCTGCTGGCCGCCTGCGGCGAGTCGGGCGCGCCGGGCAATGTCCCGACCAGCGCCAACGTCCTCGCCACCCCCGTCCCAGCAGCGACGCTGGATACCGCGCAGCTCAAGGTGTGTAAGTTCGGAAGTGCGGGGACCTTCACTGTCACCATTGATGGGGTATCCTCGCAGTTAGCTCTGGCGGACGGAGAGTGCACGGTAGCCGGGATGATTCCCCCTCTGCCGACTGGAGCCCATTCGTGGACGGTGGAGGAGAACGCCGATCCCGCGACGGTGTTCGACTCGATCGAAGTGTTCAGGACGGTCGATAAGACCACGGTGGTCTACCAGGCCAGCGCGTTTACCCCCTCGTTCTCGGGCACGTTCAACGGCGACGTGGGCAGACTGGTCGAGTTCTTCAATCATCCCGCCCCGCCGCCGCCGCCGCCGGGATGTACGTTCACCCTCGGGTTCTGGAAGAACCACACCAGCGTTTGGCCGTCCGGCTTTGATCCCAACGACTCATTCTTCCTGAGCGGGACGACCTGGCTCGGCGCTCTGTCGACCCCACCCAAGGGCAATGCGTACTACATCCTGTCGCAACAGTACGTTGCGGCGGTCCTCAACGGCGGCAGCGGAGCCAGCGCGCCCGCCAACGTGCAGAACGCTGTTGCCGGTGCGACGGCTTTCTTCACAGCCAACGCTCCGACTCCGGCTCCGAGCGGTTCCGTCCGGGCCCAGCTCATCACCTGGGCAAACTTGCTGGACCAGTACAACAACGGTCTGGTAGGACCGGGTCATTGCCCCGATTAACCTGAACCTCAACCAGCCAGTCAGAACGGGGCCCCTGCGGGCCCCGTTCGTTTTTTCGTCCTCTGATCCTTTGTCCTTCGCCGACTAAACTTCAGGGCGCATGAAGCTCGGCTACAGCGTCTGGTGCCCCGATGTCGATTTGGGGCTCCCTCAAACGACCAATTGACGTCCCGAGCCGTTTCACCTCGATTGGGAGGAAGCCATGAAGTACCTGTGCCTGATCTATTCCGATGAGACCCAGTGGCAGAAGCTGCCTGAAGCCGAGACCGGCAAGATGATGGGAGAGTTCTTCAACTTCACCGACAGCATCAAGGCCAGTGGCCACTACCTGGGCAGCAACCGCCTGCAGCCTACCCCTGCCGCCACCACGGTGCGGATCCGCGACGGTAAGCTGTCTACTACCGATGGGCCGTTTGCCGAAACCAGGGAACAACTCGGAGGCTATTATCTGGTCGAGGCTCCGGATCTGAACGACGCCATCCGGATTGCCTCGAAAATCCCCGCTGCGAGGTACGGGAGTATCGAAGTACGCCCCGTTTGGGAGGTCGTTCGGCCCTAGCCGGAGAGAGCAGGTGGAATGAGCGAGGTCATTGCCGAACCGATTCGCGCCGTGGTGGATACGGTCTATCGTACCGACTCACGGCGTGTCCTCGCCACTCTGATCCGCCTGCTCGGGGACTTCGATCTTGCGGAAGAAGCGCTCCATGAAGCGTTCGCCGCGGCAGTCGAGCGGTGGCCCCGGGACGGCGTACCGGCCAATCCCCGAGCGTGGCTGGTTTCGACCGGGCGGTTCAAGGCCATCGACGGGCTGCGGCGGAGGTCTCGCTTTGACGCGGCACTCGTGGAGCTGGCTGATCGGTTGGACGCCAGCCGTGAGCCAGACATGATTCTAGACCCGGAAGGCATCGAAGACGATCGGCTCCGGCTGATCTTCACCTGCTGCCACCCCGCTCTGCCTCCCGATTCCCAACTGGCCCTGACGCTACGAGAAGTCTGCGGACTCACCACGGAAGCCATCGCGCGCGCCTTCCTGACCAAGGCTCCAACCGTGGCACAACGGATCGTCCGGGCCAAGGCAAAGATCCGGGACGCCGGGATACCATATCAGGTCCCCTCGCGAGCCGATCTCCCCGAACGTCTGACCCTGGTACTGCACGTGGTCTACCTCGTCTTCAACGAGGGGTACGCGCCGTCGTCGGGTGAATCGCTCACCAGGCACGACCTCTCCGAAGAGGCGATAAGGCTGGGACGGCTCCTGGTGGAGCTGCTGCCTGAGCCGGAGGTGATGGGATTGTTGGCGCTGATGCTGCTGCATGAATCCCGACGGGCCGCGCGGAGCACAGAATTGGGGGACGTGGTCCTGCTGGATCAACAGGATCGCTCGTTGTGGGACCGCGAGAGAATGGCAGAGGGGACCGCGCTGGTTGAGCAGGCCCTCTCCTCCCGACGCTTCGGGCCCTACACCCTGCAAGCGGCCATCGCGGCGGTCCACGCCGAAGCGGCCCGCGCGGCCGATACCGATTGGGCGCAGATCATCGGGCTCTACGATCTCCTCCTCGAGTCTGAGCAGTCTCCGGTCGTCGAACTGAACCGGGCCGCGGCGGTCGCCATGCGAGACGGGCCGGCAGCCGGGCTCGACCTGATCGACGACATCCTGAATCGCGGGGAGCTCGCGGACTATCATCTCGCGCATTCGGCACGAGCCGATCTCTGCCGGCGACTGGGAAGAAATCAGGAAGCCCGCGACTCGTACCGCCGGGCCCTCGAACTGGCCCGTCTGGATCCAGAGCGCCGGTTTCTGGAACGACGCCTGAACGAGCTATCTCACTAAGGATCGGAGACTGACATGGCCGCCGGCGATCTCGTGGGACGCAGCTTTTTCATCACCGGCGCCAGCTCGGGTATCGGCCGCTCGATGGCGGAAGCACTGGCAGCCCGGGGGGCGAGCGTCGTACTCGCTGCCCGGTCGGAGGAGCGCACGCAGCCGGTGCTCGAAGGCATCCGTCGCCAGTACCCCTCCAGCTACGCTCAGTGGTTGCAGATAGATCTGGCAGATCTGGCCTCGGTGCGCCGCGCCGCAGGCGAGTACCTCGGATCGGGAAAGCCGATCGATGTCCTGGTGAACAACGCGGGGATCGCCGGGACCAACGGACTAAGTCCGCAGGGCTTTGACCTCACCTACGCGACGAACCACATCGGTCCTTTCCTGCTGACCAACCTGCTGCTGCCGCGGATCCGAGAGGCGTCCCAGGGACGCATCGTCAACGTGGCCAGCTCGGCTCACTTCACGGCGAAGCAAATGGATTGGAGCATGCTTGACCGCCGGACGGCGCCGCGGCGAAGCCGGTTCCCCGATTACGCGCTGACCAAGCTGATGAACGTGCTGCACGCGAAGGAGCTGGCGCGCCGGTTGACCGGAACCGCGGTGACGACCTACGCGGTCCATCCCGGAGCTGTCGCCACGAACATCTGGCGCGCTCTCCCGGGGCCGGTGGCGTGGTTCATCAAGCTGTTCATGCTGTCCAACGAACAAGGCGCTGTCCCGCTCCTCTATTGTGCAACGGCGCCGGAGCTCGCGAGCCAGACCGGCCGCTACTATGACCGGTCTCGCGAGATCCCTCCCAGCCCGCTGGCCGCCGACGACAACCTGGCCCGCGAGCTGTGGATCCGGACGGAAGCCATCGTCGGATCCTGAGTCGTTGACCCACTCCCCTTGCACTTCTACAAGAGTTTGCATATTCTCCTGTAGAAGCCATAGGGGAAGCTATGCCGGAAGAACGTCTCGACCTGCCGCAAGGCACGCTCGACCTCCTGATCCTGAAGGCGCTCTCGCTGGGGCCCCAGCACGGATGGGCGATCTCGGAGCGTCTGCACCAGGTCTCTCGCGCCACGCTCCAGGTGCCCCAGGGATCACTCTATCCCGCTCTACATCGACTGGAGCGGCGAGGATGGATCTCCGCCCGCTGGGACACCTCCGACAACAACCGCAAGGCGAAGTACTACGAGCTCACCAAGAGCGGCCGGCGGCAGCTGGAGGACGAGGCCGAGGATTGGCGTCGCCTGAGCGCGGCGGTCGAACTCGTACTCGCGATGCGCTGAGCGATGATCTCCGAGCTGCTGAGCGACCTGAAGTACCGGTTCCGCGCCCTGTTCCGGCGGGGTGAGATGGAGCACGAGCTGGACGACGAGATGCGATTCCACCTCGAGCGTGAGGCCGAGAAGTACCAGGCCGCCGGCATGTCCCCCGAGGAGGCGCACCGCCGGGCCCGTGTCGTCTTCGGTGGAGTGGATGTGGTAAAGGAGGAGAGTCGGGATGCCTGGGGGCTCTCCTACCTCGAGTCGATCATGCAGGATCTTCGCTATGCGATTCGGGCCCTGCGTCGCAATCCCGGGTTCACCGTGGGCGTGATGGTGACCCTGGCACTCGGCATCGGTGCCAACACCGCGATGTTCAGCGTGGTAGACCGGCTGCTCTTCCGGTCTCCTCCCCTGCTCCGGGATCCTGACCAGGTCCACCGGATTTACTTCGCATCGATGGACCGAGGTACCGAAGACGCGCGGAGTGGGACCGAGTACACCCGTTACCTCGACATGCGCCGGTGGACCTCGGACTTTTCCGACCTGGCGGCGTTCAGCGTTCGAGGACTCGCGGTCGGAGTCGGAAACGATACCCGCGAGGGGCAGGTAGCGACCATTTCGGCCTCGCTATTCGACCTGTTCGATGCGAAGCCGGTGGTGGGGCGGTTCTTCACGGCACAGGAAGACACGGTTCCGGTTGGCGCGATGGTGGCGGTGCTGGGCTATGGGTATTGGCAGACCAACTACGGCGGGCGGAGTGACGTGCTGGGTCAGTCGATCGAGGTCGGCTCGACAAAATACACCATCATTGGCGTCGCGCCCCGCAATTTCATCGCGTTCAGCGAGGAAGGGGCACCGGCGGTATTCGTCCCGATTACCGCTTACGCCGGAACGTTCCGCGCCGGGCCGCAACTGACTAACTACTACACCCGGTACAACTGGAGCTGGCTCGAGATACTGGCACGCAGGAAGCCTGGCATCACCCTCGTCCAGGCGGAGGCGGATCTTTCCCGGGCGTACCGGCTCAGCTGGGATAATGAACAGAGCCTCCAGCACACCCTCCCCCCCGCCGAGATCGCTCGTCCCCACGCGATTGCCGCGCCAGTGCAGACCGAGCGCGGTCCCAATCAGAGCAGGCTCGCCAAGGTGGCAACCTGGGTGAGCTCGGTAGCCGCGATCGTGTTGCTCATCGCCTGCGCCAACGTGGCCAACCTCATGCTGGCCCGTTCCATTCGCCGGCGCCGTGAAATCGCAGTGAGGCTCGCACTCGGCGTGAGCAAGGGTCGCCTGGTTCGACAGCTCCTGACCGAGAGTCTGTTGCTCGCCACAGCAGGTGGAGCGCTGGGCCTTATCGTGGGACATTGGGGCGGTGCCCTCATCCGAGCGCTGGTCCTGCCCGATCACGGTGCCGGTCACACGCTGAGCGATCATCGGACGCTGGGGTTTGCGCTCGCGATCAGCCTCGGCGCGGGGATCATTACCGGGATGGCGCCGATATTCCAGGTTCGCCGAACCGACTTGTCTGATTCGCTCAAAGCGGGAGTGCGAGAAGGAGGCTCTCGCCGCACGCGGGCGCGGACCGGATTGCTGCTCCTGCAGGCAGTTCTCTCGGTGGTGCTGCTGGTGGGAGCCGGACTGTTCGTCCGGAGCCTCCGCAACGTCGAGGCTGTTCGCCTGGGATACGATGTGGATCCCATCCTTTACATCTACCCCAACACCCGCAGCCTCAAGCTGAGCGACGATGCGGCGGAGGCCACACGGCGACAACTGGTCGAAACGGCTCGCTCGTTGCCGGGAGTTGAAAGCGCGGCGTTGGGGCTCACGGTCCCCTTCTGGGACACCTGGACCGAAGAGCTCTTCGTGACGGGAATCGATTCGGTGGGCCGACTGGGCAGCTTCACCATCCAGGGGGTTTCTCCCGAATACTTCGCCACGATGGGTACCCGGATTCTCCGGGGCCGTGGGATAACCGCGGAAGACCGAAAAGGCACGCCGCTGGTCGCGGTGCTGAGCCAGGCCATGGCGACGACTCTGTGGCCGGGCCAGGAAGCGCTGGGCCGTTGTCTGCGAATGAACTCCGATACCATGCCCTGCGTCACCGTTGTCGGCATCGCGGAAAACATCAAGCAGAACAGCATTACCGAGGACCCGGGACTCCATTACTACCTGCCGATCGAGCAATTCCACCCCGAGGCGGCGGTGGTATTTGCCCGGGTGAAGGGGATCGCCGCCGGTCAGGCAGAGAGTCTCCGTCGCCAGCTCCAGCCCCTGATGCCGGGCGACAGCTATCTGACCGTGACCCCGATGCACGAGATCGTGGATCCCAACGTCCGTTCATGGCAACTGGGCGCGACAATGTTTCTGGTCTTCGGAGGTCTGGCCCTGGTCCTCTCGGGGATCGGGCTCTACAGCGTCGTCGCTTATGACGTGGCACAGCGGACCCACGAGCTGGGGGTGCGGATCGCCTTGGGAGCAAGTGTCTCCGATGTGATTCGCGTGGTCGTTGGCGATGGGCTGCGGTTCATCCTGATCGGCATTCTGTTCGGCGGCGGGCTGGCGTTGTGGGCCGGCCGCTGGATCCAACCCCTTCTCTACGCGGTCTCGCCGCGCGATCCAGTGGTCTTCGGGGTCGTGGCCGGCGTGCTCCTGTTCGCCGCGGGCTTGGCCTCTCTCCTCCCTGCCCTCCGGGCATCCCGAGTCGACCCCACCGTAGCACTCCGGACCGAGTAACCTTCCCACAACACGTCCCGTCAGTCACACTACCCTGGGCCACGGCTCACGGGGTTGACCGGAATGTTTGATTACTATCGGTGGCCCTCGCCGCGCCCAGCGGCGAGCGATCAGACCCAACACGCGCTTCAAGTGAGGAAGGTTCAGGACCCATGTCGATACGTCCGGTTCAGCGAGTCGTTAAATCCAGGCCCACGATGGAAGGAGCGGGAGTCAAGCTCCGGCGTGCCTTCGGATTCGGCGATACCACCGAGTTCGACCCGTTTCTGCTGTTCGACGATTTCCGCAACGAGCGGCCCGAGGACTATCTCGCGGGCTTTCCCTGGCATCCCCACCGCGGCATCGAGACCATTACCTACGTGCTCAAGGGGACGGTGTCCCATGGCGACAGTCTGGGAAACAAGGGGACTCTCGGTGCCGGAGACGTGCAGTGGATGACGGCGGGAAGCGGCATCCTGCACCAGGAGATGCCCCGGGGCGATGACGCGGGTCGGATGCACGGGTTCCAGCTGTGGGCCAACCTGCCCTCGCATCTCAAGATGACGCCGCCGCGATACCAGGATGTCCAGGGCAAGGACGTACCTGAAGTCGTCGATGATGACGGTACAATCGTGCGAGTCGTCGTCGGAGATTTCTGGGGGAAATCGGGACCGGTAGAAGGCATCGCCGCGGACCCGCGCTACCTCGACATCTTCGTTCCGCCCAACCTCCGGAAGACACTGCCGGTGCGGCTGGGCCAGCATGCCTTCGCCTATGTCTTCGAAGGCGGCGGTAGGTTCCGGGACGCCTCGAAGCCGCAGCCGGTGCCCACCGATCGCGTCGCGGATCGCGACCATCCGGCTACACCCTCGGCGGCACAGGACGCGGACAACCGCTCGCTGGTCCTATTCGGTAGCGGCGATGAGGTGACAGTCCAGGCCGGCGAGACGGGTATTCGGTTCCTGCTGGTCTCGGGCAAACCGCTCGAGGAGCCGGTGGCGTGGTACGGCCCGATCGTGATGAACACGGAGAAGGAGCTGGAGCAGGCGGTGAGGGAGCTACGAGATGGAACTTTCATCAAACCTAGATAATTGCAGATTGCAGATTGCAGATTGAAGATTGAAAAACAGAGAACTCACCTGTTGACTCAATCTTCAATCTGCAATCTTCAATCTTCGATCCGAATGACTCGGAGGTTCACATGGCATACGTTGACGGCTTCGTCATCGCGCTTCCCCGAAGAAAACTCCCTCTGTATCGCCGGATCGCGCGGCAGGCCGGCAAGATTTGGAAGAAGCATGGTGCTCTGGAGTACCGCGAATGCGCCGGGGATGATTTGAAGATCAAGATGGGAGTACCGTTCCCCAAGCTGGCGCGAGTCAAACCGGGCGAGACGGTGGTGTTCTCCTGGATCCTGTACCGGAACCGGCGTGATCGGGACCGGGTCAACGCGAAGGTCATGAACGACCCGCGCATCGAACGCATGATGAAAGTCCCGATGCCCTTCGACATGAAACGGATGGCGTACGGCGGATTCAAAGTTATCGTGGATATGTGACGCCCAGTAGGGAGCTGGCACGAGCGAGGAAGCCTCGCCGCGGAACCGGGCGGGGCTTTCTTATCCATAGCAAGAAGGAATTAGTCGAGTGCCGAAGGAAGGAGGAAGAATGGCTACCTACGCTGAACCCGTCTTCGAGAGACGAACCGCGGTCCGACGCAAGACCGACGTCGTCACCGACCGGTGGTCGTTCATGGCCCCGCTCGGCCGGGCACTGCTCTCCGCGATTTTCATCTTATACGGCTTCCCTCACCTTACCGCGCCCACGATCGGATATGCCGCGCATCACGGCGTCCCAGCGGCCGGCATTCTCGTTCCCTTCTCCGGCGTAATGGCGATCGTAGGCGGAGTCAGCATCCTGCTCGGCTATCATGCCAAAGCTGGTGCCTGGCTATTGATCGTCTTCCTGCTGGTGGTCACACCGGTAATGCACAACTTCTGGACCGTCAGCGATCCCGGACTGCGGGCGCTACAGCAGGGCATGTTCATGAAAAACCTGGCGATGATGGGCGGCGCCATCCTGGTCGCCTATTTCGGAGCGGGGCCGTGGAGCGTTGACTGGAGTGTGCGGCGGCGGTAGCCGCCGATTGCCGATTGCAGATTGCAGATTGCCGATTGAAGATTGAAGATTGAAGGTCTCCGACGAGGCGGGAGTCGTCAGCATTTCAATCTTCAATCTGCAATCTTCAATCTTCAATCCCTCAGGTCATCCCGGTCGCCTGCTGCATCGGCACGTCAGTCAGAATCGCCTTCACCGCCGTCTGCAGGTTCTTGTCATATTGCTCCTGATCGAGCGGCACCGCGGCTACGGCGTGACTCCGCCAGATGATCTCATTGCTCTTCGCATCCCGGAGTTCGACGATCACCGCGCCGTATTCATATTCGGCCGGGCTGGCGTCGTCGGAGCCGGGGCCCCAGCCTCGCCACCAACTCGGCCGCCACGGGTACCCGAAATCCCAGTCGGTCACGTCATCGCGATCCGGCACGGCCAGATAGTACGAGAGGATCGCATCGGGATTGTTCTCCGAGATGACGTAGCCGTGACGTTTCAAGCCTGAGACGAGTTCACGGCGAATAGTCTGGCTCGCTGTTGCGTCGTTGAGCAGGGGATTCACCTCAAAAGGTGAAAGGCCTCCCACAAATTCGGCGGACCGCGTGACACTTACTGTCCGCAGTACAGTTTGACTCTCTCCGGGGCCGGTCATTGTGTGCACCTGGACACTGTGTCCGTGCACTGGGAGGTACAGCGCGGCGGCGGTGAGTGCGGCGATTGCGTGGATCGACATAAATGCGCCCGTCATGAATTCAGCCTCGTATCTCAAAGCCGGTCGTCACGGCTGCGGTGACCGACGGCCGCACAATCGCGACTCGACTCGATCGTGCGCCTAGTAGTACGACGCCTGGAGAGAGTTCGTTGCAGAGTTTCAGTGAGACAAGCTGTCGCGACCTGTAGAAGGGACATGATCGATGCCGCGATTGTCGGTAATGGAGCGCGTTGAGCGCTACAACGCGGGCCGCGAGACCCAGCGTCTCGCGCTCAAGTACGAGGCGATGCGGAAGAACGCGTTTGCTTTCATGCGCGGAACCTGTCACCTCTTTCACGAGGACTGGCGAGCCCAGCCCGTTCTCGACCGGACTCCGCGCGCCTGGATCTCCGGCGATCTCCACCTGGAGAACTTCGGCAGCTACAAGGGCGACAATCGGCTCGCCTACTTCGACCTCAATGATTTCGACGAGGCCACCCTCGCCCCGGTTGCTCGAGACCTTGCCCGGTTCCTGACGAGCGTCTTCGTCGCAGCGAGAAGCCTGGGACTCAAGGAGCGCGCGACGACGGAGCTGGCAACGGCATTTCTCGCTTCGTATCAAGCAGCCCTTCATGACGGGAAGGCACGGTGGGTCGAGCGCCAGACCGCCAATGGCATTGTGCAGGCCCTGCTGGAAGAGGCGACCCTGCTCACTCGCAAGCGCCTCCTCACGATCCGCACCAGAGCGTCAGGCAAATCACGTCGGCTTCGTCTCGGCCGGCGTGCCCTTCCGGTCTCCGCTTCCGACCGGAAGAAGGTGATCCGAATTGTCCGGCAGTTCGCCAAGAGCCAGCCCAACCCCAAGTTCTACTCCGTGATGGACGTGGCCCGGAGAGTAGCCGGAAGCGCGAGTCTCGGGCTGGAGCGCTACGTGTTACTGGTGCGGGGTCGCGGTCTCCCCGACAAGCTGGCACTCCTCGATCTAAAACAAGCGATTCCGAGCAGCCTGATGACCCGCGGGCGCTCACCAGTCACATGGACGAGCGAAGCCAGCCGGATCACCTCTATTCAGCGTTGGGCTCAAGCGGTCTCGCCGGCGCTGCTGCATCCGGTGCGCGCGGGCGGGCGCTCTTATGTTCTCCGCGAGTTGCAGCCGACTCAGAACCGGTTGAGCCTGGAGTCGTGGAACCGGACTCGCGCCGAACTGGAAGGGCTTATGATTACGCTCGGCCAGGTCGTCGCCTGGAGCCATCTCCGCAGCGGCGGCCGAAAGGGCTCGGCCATCGCCGACCAGTGGATGGCCTTCGCCGAAGAGAAGAAGTGGCGCCCCGCCCTGGTCGCCTACGCATCGAGCTACAGCCGCCAGGTCGAGCGCGACTGGAGGGAATTCGTGGAAGCAACCACGCCGTGACAGCCGGAGAGACCGCGTCTCCGCCGAACTCGACTTCGGCCTGGGCACCACTCGCCTTCCGCATCTACCGACTGATCTGGCTGGCGGTGCTGGCCAGCAACATCGGCACCTGGATGCAGACGGTCGGCGCCCAGTGGCTCCTCGTCAACCTGCCCAACGCCGCCACACTCGTGGCATTGGTTCAAACCGCGGATACGCTCCCTGATCTCCTGCTCGCGCTTCCCGGTGGCGCGCTAGCCGACATCTTCGACCGGCGCCGGTTCCTGATCGTCCTCCAGATCCTGCAAATCGTCGCCGGCATCGGACTCACCTGGCTGACGTTCGCCGACCAGATGACACCGCCGTTGCTCCTCGGCTTCACCTTCCTCCTGGGTGCTGGGTCGGCGCTCCAGACGCCAGCCTACGAGGCGCTCATTCCCGAGCTGGTTCCCCGGAGCGAGCTGCATGCGGCGGTGGCACTGGGCAGCGTCAATGTGAACGTCGCGCGCGCCATCGGCCCCGCATTCGCGGGTCTGCTCATCGCGAGGCTGGGCGTGGGGGCAGTGTTTGCCCTCAACACCCTCACCTTCGTGTTTCTCCCCATTGTGCTGCTCCTGTGGCGCCCGCCGGCAGAGGCAACTGCGCCCTCTCCCGAGCGGTTCGTCGCCGCGCTCCGGGCAGGAGGCCGCTACGTCCGCTACTCGCCGGTAACGAAGCGGATCCTGCTCCGGTTGGGCCTCTTCGTGTTCCCGGCCACCGTTCTCTGGGCGCTCCTGCCGCTCATCGCGAGCCACCGGCTCGGAATGGGAGCCGATGGGTATGGGCTGCTGCTCGCCGCACTCGGAGCGGGTGCGGTTGCCGGTGCATTCCTGCTGCCCTGGCTGCGCCGAAAGCTTCCGCCCAATGGGTTGCTCGCAGCCGCATGCGTCATATATGCGGGGGCGACCCTGCTCCTCGTCGCGATCCCTCACCCGGCTGTCGCCTTCCTTGTGCTGATCCCCGCGGGAGCCGCCTGGATCGTGGTGCTCGCGTGGAGCAACGCCGAGATCCAGCTGTTTCTGCCGGTGTGGGTGAGGGCTCGCGGGCTGGCGACGTATCAGATGGTGCTGTTCGGGTCGCAGGCGGTGGGTGCCATCGCCTGGGGGCTGATGGCCGAACGTATCGGACTGGTCCCGGCGTTCCTCATCGCAGCCGTCGTGCTGCTGCTTGGCACCGCCACGATCCTGTTCTGGCCGATGTACGATCTCTCGCGCCTTCCCACCGACCCCTCGGCGCGGTGGGAGGAGCCGAGCCTGGTGCGGCAGTATGACCACGATGAAGGACCGATCGTGGTGACCACCGCATACACGGTCACCCCCGAAAACGAAGAGGCCTTCCTCAGGGCAATGGTCGCGGTGCGCCTCTCCCGGCTCCGTACCGGTGCCATCAGCTGGGAGCTCTACCGGGAGGGGGAAACTGCTCAGCGATTCATCGAGCTTTTCACCGTGACCACCTGGGGCGAGCACCTCCAACAACATGGCGGACGGCAAACCGCTGCGGACTCCGCCATTGACCGGCGGGCCCGCGAGCTGGCGAGTTCCAAACCGGTGACGCGGCACTACTTCCCCGCGGATCTGGTGGGAGACGACTGGGGCTTGAGAGCTACGCAGCAATAACTATGAAAATCGCCACCTGGAACGTCAACGGCATCCGGGCTCGCGCTTCCCAGCTCCAGGAGTGGCTGGAGCAGGAGCGGCCGGACGTGGTGTGCCTGCAGGAGCTCAAAGCAGAGTTGTCGCAGATTCCCGAGGTGTGCCGGCACCCGGACTATCACGCATACTGGCACACCCTCAAGGGGTATTCGGGTGTGTCGTTGCAGGTTCGCAAGGAGTTGTGCCCTACCGATCCGGTCTACAGTCATCCTCCGTTCGATATGGAATCGCGGATCGTGCAAGTAGAGCACGGTGACCTGGTCATCGCCTCGATCTACGTGCCGAATGGCGGTAAGGACTACGCATCGAAGCTGAGCTTTCTCACTCAGCTCACTGACTGGACCCGCAGGCTCATGGCGGAGGGCCGGGAGGTTCTGCTGTGCGGAGACATGAACATCGCCCGCACCGATCTGGACGTGCATCCCCGAGAGCGGAAGGTCAATGCAGTGGGCCAGCGCTCTGATGAGCGTGCGTTGTTCGAGGGACTATTCGGCACCGGCTTGGTGGATCTGGGGCGAACCCTCGATCCGGAAAACCCCGGCTTGTTCACCTGGTGGGCGCCGTGGCGCAACCTGCGGGCCCGCAATATCGGATGGCGATTGGATTACCTGCTGGCCTCTCCGACGCTCGCATCACGCACCACGACCTGCGTGGTCAGGGCGGAAGTCGGGACCAGTGATCATGCGCCGGTGGTGATGACTACTACTTAATAGTACCGAGTACCGAGTGGCTGAGGGGACCAGACGCCCTGCCGATCAGGCGTCTGGTCCCATGTTGGTCCCGCTACGTGGTTCCGGCCATCTGCGCCGCCTTGCTGCGAACCAGCGCGTAATTCAGGGCCGGCAGTCCATTCCAGTGAGCGGCCTTGTTGGCGTAGTCGCGTGCCTTCCCCGTGTCGCCCTTGCCCTGATAGGCCAGCGCCATGCGATAGAGGTTGTATGGGTCCTGGAGGTTCGACTGCTGCAGTTCAGTGATCGCCTGGTCGTATTGCTTCCCCGCGAGGGCAATCCTGCCCGCCAACTCGTGAGTCAGATTGTTCTGAAACCGGTTCCCATTGCCGGCCGAGCCCTTGGCGAAGGCATCGGACTCGGTCCGAGCGGTCGCCAGATCGCCCTTGGCGATCGCCACGGCGGCGACGTTGGCGTGGTGGAACAATGTCGTCACCCCTTTGACCGCTGGTGAGAGTGCCGACGTCTCGGTGATGTGGAGCGCCTTGGCGTACGCGGCCAGGGCCTCATCGTTTCTGCCCATCGCCAGCAGCAGGTTGCCCTTGAAGTTCATGTCTGCAGTCATCGCGCCGGCATCTCCCGCCTTTTCCGCGATTCCAAACTCCCGCTCGGCCTGCTGAATGGCCTGGTCCAGTTTCCCCTGATCGGTGTAGACCACCGCCTGAACGAAAACCGCCTGACGACGCTCGCCATCATTGCGAGCGTCGGTGTACAGGTCGCCGAGGCGACTGGTAGCTACATCGGGCTTGCCGAGGTAGAGCGCGTTGATGGCGGTACCGATCCGGGCTGAGATGAAATGGGGATCGAGGGCCAGGGCCTTCTGGTATTGGGTAACCGATTCGTCGAACCGGCCCATCTTCATGAGCAGTTCGGCATAGGAATCGTAAGGGTTCGGGTCGTTGGGGATGAGTTCCGCGTACTTCTTGAAAGCCTGCTCGGCCTCAGGATAGCTGCCCACCGACTTGTACGCATAGCCAAGGTTGTTATAGACCGGAGGGAATGATGGTGCGATGGCGGTCGTGGCCTTGAAGGTCTCGATGGCTTTGGCGTCATCCTGCTGGCCCTGATAGAAGACGCCCAGGGCGAAGCGTGCCCGCTCATCGTTCGGGAACAAGGCGACGTTTCGCTCCAGACACTCTTTCGTCTTGGCGGCATTCCCGACCGCGCCGGCTTCGGCGGCCTGGATTGCAATCCGCTCGCCTTCGGAGGCCTTGTCGGCGAGCGCGATGGCGCGGTCCAGATGGAGCCGGAACTCCTTCGCGGTGCCTGAAACATTCGCTCGGGCCAGCTCTGCGGAGGCGAAGTTCGGGTCGAGCTCCAACGCTTTGTCGAAGTGAGCGATGGCGTCGGTAGCCTTGAGATTGTCTGCCAGCTCGCGGCCGGCGAGGAATTCCTTCTTCGCAGCTTCGGAGCTGGTTGTGATGGGGATCTTGTCTCCGCCGGGGTCCGTTGAGGTTGCCGGCTGCGCGAGCAAGACGATCAGCGGGAAAAGCCCTAAGAGGGTGGCTTGTTTCATTGCGCGACTCCTCGGTGGATGATGCAGAATGGAAGGAACCGCTTGGCGGAGAGCCAGCGATTGGATCTTCCTACGAGGAGTGCGAGCGAACGGTGTCGGCGAGTGGTGCTGCCACGGTTTCGATGACGTGGTGCAGCCCTGCTACTCCGGCCACAACTTGAACGACCCGCTGGCCGCATCGTACGCCTCCACGCGGCCGGTGTGGATCTCGTAATACCAGCCATGAATTCCGAGCGTCCCGTTCTTGAAGCGCTCCTCCACGGCCGGATGGGTGTGGAGGTGCGCCATCTGCTCGACCACGTTGAGTCGGGACAGGATCTCCAGGCGCTCGGTCTTCGCCAGCGCGGCGTGATCCCGGCTCAACCTCTCCAGAGCCGGACCGGCGAAGGTCAGCCATCGTGCGGTAGCGGGAATCGCGGCCAGAGTCTCCGAATGGAGCAAACCATTCATGGCCCCGCAGGTGGAGTGGCCGCAAACGATGATGTCGCGGACGCCGAGGACTGCCACCGAATATTCGATGCTGGCGGAAACCCCAACCCGATCGGAGTCATCATAGACCGGAACGATATTGCCGGGAGTCCGTTCCACGAAGATTTCTCCCGGCGCGCTGCCGGTCAGGAGCGACGGGTCAATACGGGAGTCACCACAGGTGAGAAACAAGGCATCCGGTTTCTGCTTCTCTGCCAGCTCCTCGTAGAGCGCCCGGTTGGCGGGGAAGATTTCGGTACGAAAGCGCCGCACTCCATCATGGATACGGTGCACAGTGGGTTCCTTGGGTGGGTGGCGAGTTGCAGCCGAGTACAGGCATACGATGGGCGATTGAGCCCGTCTTGGTAAGATCTTCCCCCTTCGCGACGCTAACCCTCGTAACCAATTCGGGGGCAGCGATGGTCCGGCCCCATCCACTTGGGGGGCCGCTGCCTCCCTGAGGGTCAAGCGGAGGGAAATCGATGTCACAAGTGAAGAATGCGGCGCCCGCCAGGATGAAACCGGCTGCTTCGACGCGGTCGGGGAACCAGGTCTCCTACGGGACGCTCAACGTGGACGGCGTGTCTATCGCCTACCGGGAGGCCGGACACCCTGAAAGCCCAAAGCTGGTCCTCCTGCACGGCTTTCCGGCGAGTTCGCATCAATACCGTAACCTGGTTCCTGCCTTGGCCGACCGGTTCCACGTCATTGCTCCGGATTATCCCGGCTTCGGGCTCAGTGATCGGCCAGATCCCGACAAATGGGAATACACGTTCGACCACCTGTCGGAGGTCATCGAGCGTTTCCTGCAGCTCAAGGGCTTCACGCGCTACGGCCTCTACATGCAGGACTACGGCGGACCGGTCGGTTTCCGGATCGTAACCCGAAATCAGGACGCGCTGGGGTGGCTCATCATCCAGAACTCCAACGCGTACGAGGTAGGCTTCACCGCCGCGTGGGATGGATTGCGAGGCGCGCTCTGGAAGAACCGGGCGCCTGAGACCGAGGCGCCGCTGCACAGCTTTCTGACGCCCGAGACCATCAAGGCGATCTATCTCCACGGTGCCGAACGTCCGGAACTGATCAGCCCCGACAACTGGGAATCGGATTCCACGTTCATGGAACGGGCGCACGCGACGCGGCTCAACCTCGATCTGTTTTACGACTATCGCACCAATGTCCCGCTCTACGCCTCCTGGCAACGCCTGCTCCGTGAGCGGAAGCCGAAGACCCTGATCTTCTGGGGTCAGGCCGACATCTTCTTCACTCCGGAAGGCGGCGAGGCTTATCTGGCCGACCTGCCGGACGCGGAGTTGCACCGGCTTGCCGCGGGACACTTCGCGGTAGAGGATCATCTGGACTACATCGCGACCCATATCAAGAAGTTCCACGCAGCGCTTTGATCTCACACGCCGGACTGGCGGTCGAGTCCCGAGACGACCATAATCGACGCATGGCGTCGATGGAAAACGATCGGGACTCGGCGGAGTGGCTTCGCGGCTTAAGCGCCGAGGGGCCAGTCCGTGAGGAGACAGTCAGTCGCCTCCGTGCATTGCTCCTCCGGGTAGCCAGGGCCGTGGCTACCCAGAGGAGAGCCAGCGTGCCGGATCGGGGATTGGAAGAAGTGGATGACTTGTGTCACCAAGCCGCGAGTGACGCGGCGATGGCGATTCTCAGAAAGCTTCCAGACTTTCGTGGCGACTCCCGCTTCACTACCTGGGCCTGCAAGTTCGTGATGTTCGAGATTTCGACCCGTCTCCGCCGCCACGCGTGGCGTCACCGGAAGATCGAGCCGAACGAGCAGGTCTTGGACCGGCTGGTGGACTCAGCACTTCCGGCCCTCACGCGCCTGGAGCAAACCGAGACGCTTCACTTTCTCCAACGCGCTATTCGCGACGACCTGACCGATCGACAGCGCCTGATCTTCCAGGCTGCGGTGCTCGATGAAGTGCCGATCGACGTGTTAGCCGAACGACTCGACAGCACCCGCGGGGCGATTTACAAGATCCTGCACGACGCGCGCGCCAGACTCAGGCGGGCTCTCGCCCGAAACGAAGGCAAGGAGGAGCGGGTATGAAGCGCGACCCCCTCGAAGGATTGCTGGGCCACACCGGTCGCGATCCCGGCTGCGACGCAGCGTTTGAGCAGTTCGACCGCTACTGCGACGCCTGCCTGCGCGGTAAGGACGTCGAGCGGGAGTTCCCCGAGTTCATGAACCACCTGCGGAACTGCCCGGGGTGCCGGGAGGACGCCGAGGGTCTGCTCGCGGCACTCAGGCAGCTAGACGAGGATTAGGGAGAGAAAAGCCTCCCTGTCACTTGACCGGGAGGCTTGTGGAGCGAGGGATGTAGCTCTTCTGCGGTTCCTACCAGGCGACTGCGTATCGTGAGAAGTGGTCCAGATCGGTGTAAAGCGCCTTGATGCCCTTCTTGTCGAGGGTGGCCTTGATCTCGAGAATCTGGTCCTGGTCGCTTAGGTAGACGATGAACAGCTTCAGCCAGTTTGTCGGCTGCAAGCACCGGTCGTAACTGAGCTTGAGCTCGGCCGGCTTGTCGAAGCGAAGCCCTTCCGGCTGCAACTGAACTTCGATCAGGTCAGACACCGGAGCTACGGCGCTGATAACCACCTCATGGTCGAGCGCTCCCTTGGGAATCTTGAGCTCGTGGGGGCCGACCTTGAGCGAGCCGCCGTCGGGGCCGATAAGCTCAACGTCGCTGCTGTACTCCTGCGGCTCGCACCGAAGCAATTCCAGCACGTCGCCCTGCTTCCGCCGGCCCTCCCACCACTTCTTGAAGAGTTCCCACTGCTTTCTGGCAGCCTTGAACTCTTCCCGGTGGAGTTCGCGCTCCGCTTTGAGACTGTCCCGGGTGTGCTCGAGGAGGTCGTGCAGGCGCTCGTGCTCAGCATGACGATCGTCGCCAATGGAGTTGCCGCTCACATCGACCAGGAGCACGGAATTGTCCCGAGAAGCGCTGGTCGGCGCGTCGAGGACCGTGCAGCTCAAGAGAGTCATCAGGACCGCGCCAACAGCCGGCGTCCGGATCCAGCGCCTCATTCCCATTGGAATTCCTCCCAGAATGCCGACAAGATTTTGGCTCACCCCGAACGAGCCTGATTTGCCGTGAAATGCCGCACCCAGGAGGGGCAACCGACATGCCTATGCGGTTGGCCGTCGCATCACTTTTATACACATCAGCTACTGATAGCGTGCTAAATTTATTACTTACAGGTACTTAGTGATGCAATGAGGATGGCCAAACGTACAACAAAGCAACAGCGACAATGGAATCTGACACCCATTTCTCAGGATGACCTTGCAGCGGAGTCGCCCCACTGTGGCTCACCAGCGGCGCCCGGAATTCAGTCTTGTGGCCATCAGTCACTAATTCTCTCGTGACTTAAGTCACCGAAGCCCCGCCGGCTCCCTCAGAACTTGGGCGGCGTCTCGCGCATCACGCCCAGCTGCTTTTCCAGGGCAACGCCGACCCTCCCCAGAATCCCTTCATCAAACAACCGCCCGATCAGGGTGATCCCGTGTGGGACGCGCCGCGGCGGGTTGAACTTGGGCAACGGATTGGCGGGATCGGGCGCCCAATCGCTGCGGGCCTCGGAGATCTGGACGAATCCGGTGCGCATGGTGAGCGAGGGATGGCCCGTGTTGTTCGAGATCACCAGCATTTCATCCCGCAAGGACGGAACGACAAGCAGATCCACCTCGGCCATCAGCCGCGCCATCTCCATCGCCACCTTGCGCCGCAACCTGTCGGCCTGCACGAAGTCGACGGCCGAGAGGAAGCGGGCTTCGCGGAACAGATTGGGCCACGCGTCAGGCACCTGGACCTTGAGCTGGTCCGCCTGGCCACTGAGCGTCAGCTCCTCGAAGGCCGCGGCCGCCTCCGCGAACAGAACCAGATTGAGGGAATCGTATGGCCAGTCCGGGAGCGAGACTGCAGTCGGGACCATCCCGAGTTTCCGGAATTCGTCGAGAGATGCGCGATCCACATCGGTGGCAGGACTTTCTTTCATCCATGAGTCTATGTAACCGACCTTGAGTCCCTTCACCGAGGCGCCGGCATCGAAGTCGAGTTTGCTGGACACACTGGCGACATCACCCGCATCGGGACCGGTGATCGCCTCAAGCACCAGCAGAGTGTCTTCCACGCTCCGGGTCATGGGCCCGAGTTTGTCCAACGACCAGCAAAGCGTCATCGCTCCGGTCCTTGCCACCCGCCCGTAGGTGGGACGGAGACCGTTGATCCCACAGCGCATAGTCGGACTCACGATGCTCCCGCCCGTCTCGCTCCCGATCGAGAACCCGACCAGGCCGGCGGCGGTCGCGGCCCCGGGTCCGCAACTCGACCCCGATGCGCCCTCCTCGAGCACCCAGGGATTCATGGTCTGGCCACCGAACCAGATGTCGTTGAGGGCGAGGGCGCCGAGACTCAGCTTCGCGATTAGCACGCCGCCGGCCGCGTTCAGCCGCGCCACGACGGCAGAATCCGCGGTCGGGACCCGGTTCCTGAATGGCTCCGCGCCCCACGTCGTCGCCAGGCCAACGGTATCGAGGAGGTCTTTGACGCCGTAGGGAATGCCGTGCAGCGGACCGCGGTACTTTCCCGCGGCAATTTCCTTGTCCGCCTGACGCGCCGCGGCGAGCGCCCCCTCCTCGTTCAGCGTGATGATGCAGCGGAGCTTTGGATCGAACTTCTCAATCCGGGCGAGATAGATCCCCGTCAGTCGCTCGGACGTCAGCTTCCTGGACTGGATCCAGCGGGAGAGCGCGGTGACTGGCGCAAAGGCGATATCGGCATCGTCTGAGGGGAGCGGCCCCGAATCCTCATCACTTCGGACGAACTTGTCCTGTTTTGGTCCAAACCTGAGTCCGGGTAGTGCCGGATCCCAGCGCGTCGCCGGCGCGAGTGTCGGCTCGAGTGCGAGCTTCCGCGGGCCGGTCCGCCGCTCCAGCTGGGCGGCCATCGACCGGCGCCAGCTCTTGACCGCCATATTCCGCTGCTCCGCCGTCATCGACACCTGCATCAGCTTCTCCGCTTCGGCGAATGTCCCGGCGTTCACTTCGGGTCCGGTTTCTGGCGCCGTTCCAAAGGTCGGCGGTGCTCCGGGAGTCGTCGAAGTCGATGAGGCGGGTGCCTGCTCCTGCTTTCTACAACCGGCGATAGCGCCGAGGATGATTGGCGCCTGGATCAGGAATTGGCGACGAGTGTTCACAAGAAACCTCCACGGGGACGGGAGCGGGGCGGCCAAAGGTGAAGCTCCCAAGGAGGGAGCGCCAGAGGTCCGTGGCAGAATCCGAGGATTCTACTAGCTTCTTGTCATGACTCCTGACGCCAGGTCCAGGCACCGCATGCCCCGGAAGAGCCGGAGGCGATTTGTGGCTGTCCTGATGCTGGCGAGCTTCATCACCGTGCAGTCGTCGGTAATCTGTGCCCTGGACTGCCTGAAACACGGCCACGTCGCTGCGACGATGTCGGACTCGCACCACCACCTCCAGCCCTGCCACAACGGAGGGAGTCTTCGTAACGAACCGCTCAACTCGGGACCTCTCGCGGAGATCCTGCCCGCGCATTGGCTGCCGAGCTTTCCGCTCGCCCCGTTGGTTACTCTAGTCACTGGCCCGGCTTCCCTGGCCAAGCCGCAGCACATCGTTCGAGCAGAGCCCCCTCCACCGCGCCCGGTCTGAACCTCCCGCAGGACAATCCATACTGATCGTCTGACGGCAACCCGTGGCTGTGCGGGATTCGGCCGTGCCATCTCAGCGTGAGGTCTGAATGCGGCGCATCCTCTTTCGGAGCGTTTCCGCGCTCTTGATACTCGGCGGAGTGCTGGGCTCGCAAACCCTGCGGGCGCAGCAGCCGGCCGATACAGTAGACAAACCGATCGATCTCGGCGGCCAGCCGGGATATCAGGGCGACATCGACCGTTTTCCGCTCCAGATCACCGGGTTTGGAATCGGCGATTACAGCTATGATGGACGCACCGGCGACAATTCGTTTTCGTCCAGCAAGATCGGTATCAGCGCATTCCGGGAGATAACCGACCACGCCTACGTCTTCGGGCAGCTGACCACCGCGCTCGAGGAGGACAAGGCAACGGGAGAACTCGGGACCGAAACCGAGATCGACGCCTTTCTGGTCTCCGCGGTGATCCCAGGCGCCTCGAATCTGAGTCTGACGTTCGGGAAATTCGACGCACCAGTCGGATTCGAGCGGGATGACGAGCCGCTCAACTTTCTGGCGAGCACCAGCTTCAATTTCGAGCTGGGCCGCCCCGTCAAGATGGTCGGACTCCAGGGCACCTGGACCGCGAGCCCAGCGGTGGCAGTCTCCGGAATCGTGTTCAACGGGTGGGACAGCGACATCGATCCCAACAAGGGAAAGACCGGCGCGCTGCGTTTCGATCTCCTGCCGAACGAGGAGGTCAGCCTGGGCGTGACCGGACTATACGGGGTCGAGGGCGACCAGGGGGCCACCAACTCGCGTTACCTGATCGATATCGACTACGCCTTTCAGCCGGCCTGGAACTGGGTGGTGGGCGGCGAGGCCGGCCTGGGTGGCGACAAGGACGTGCTTCCAGGCGGGGGCACCGCGACCTGGAAAGGCGGAATGATCACGGTCTTCCACCAGCTGAGCCGGCACTGGGGAGTGGCCGCGCGGGCCGAGGTCTTCCGGGATGACGACGGAGTGCGCTCCGGAGTGGCCCAGACCCTCGAATCCTACAGCATTGCGCCGTTGTTCTCTCTGGGCGTAGGCCGGGACGGAATCTTCGCCAACGTATCGCATAGCAGGATACGGATCCCTCGGCTCCAGCTCCGAGGGGAAGTGCGGGTCAACCACTCGAGCGAGCCGTTCTTCGACACCAGCGATGGGCCGGATAACTGGAACATCGAGTACACGATGCAGCTGGTAACCACCTTCTGAGGCTCCCATGGACCTCTATCGGCTGAGCGACGCACCGCGATCGGTGAAGCTGACGGCAGTGCTTTTTCTGCTGGTGCTGGGCTACGCCTACGTCTTCGCCTTCCTCATGGTGAAGACCTGGGCGGGCCTCAGCCCCAGCCAGGTCCAGGCGACCTACGTCCCGGAGAAGGCAATGGACATGTCGGCGATGCCGGAGCACTCGCAGACGACCGAAGCGCCTCTGGACCTCTCGACCGTGCCGGAGATGAAGCACACGGTAGACACCGCTCTGCTCATCCAGGACAGTCACATCCACATCATGATCTACGCCATCGTCGGCGCGCTCGAGTCGCTCATCATTCTCGGGCTGGGCTGGCCCGCGTGGTTTCGTGATTTGATGATCGTCGGCGCCTTCGGGTTCGGGGCGCTCGACTTTGTCGGTCAATGGTTGATGAACTTCCATTTCCCCGGGTTTGCCTGGCTGACCATCGCCTCGGGCTGGGGCATGGCTCTGGTGTACCTCATCGTGCTGGTCGGGGCGCTCGGTTCGGTGTTCCGGCGGCGTACCGCCTGAAGGAGTCTCTCATGCAGCTGAATTCTCTCCTGGTCCTCTCCGCCGCCCTGCTGTTCGGTGCCCGCCATCCGACTCCGACAGTTGTACTGGTGCCGCAGACGGACGCCATCCGAACGGCGCTGCCCGGTGCGAAGCAGTTCTTCGTCCGCAACGTCACGATCGGCCAGGACGACCTGGCCAAGATCCGGAAGGAGATCGATTACTCCCCGCAGGACCCGGACTTCAAGTTCTATCTGGGCAAACGGGAGGACGGCTCGCCGGCCGGCGTAGTGCTCTTTCCCCAGGTGAACACCCTCCATGGACCACTCGAAGTGGCGCTCTCGCTTAATCCCGATGGCAGCGTGGCGAGCGCGGTAGTCACGAAGGCTACCGTCGAGACCAAGCCCTGGGTCCTCGACGCGGTCCGAGGCGGGTTGATGAAGCGTTTCCAGGGTGCGAAGTATGGTGATGACGTGGGCAGCAAAGTGCAGGACGTTTCCGGCGGGTCCATGGCCAAGTGGCAGGCCCAAGTCATCGCGACAGCGGTGTACGATGGCCTGGTGTTGCACCACGTGCTGTTCAAGGAGTGAAAGCTCCCGGCCCCGGAAGCACTGAGCTTCCCGGGGCGGCCAGCGCTCGGCGGACTGCTCTGCCTAACAGCTAACGGCTGACGGCTGACGGCTAGCTTCTACCCTCAGTGCGGCTTGAACCCGAATTTGGCGAGCTCTTCCGCCGACATCTGGATCACATCGACGTGCAAAGTGATCGGAGTCAGTGGGGTATCGGTTGAATCCTTCGGCGCCGACACGATCTTCTCCACGACATCCATTCCCTTGAACACCTGGGGCTACCCGCCCAGGGGCGAAACTGGCGGCTGCGGTGAAACCGGCCCATCTTCGGTCGGCTCCCCTCCAGGGTCTCACATTGGCTGATCTCACCGCGCAACTTCAGGCTTCGCTCGTCGAGCGGTACGCGATCGAGGGCGAGCTCGGACGCGGCGGGATGGCCACCGTCTATCTGGCACGCGATGTTCGCCACAACCGGCAGGTGGCGCTTAAGGTCCTCCGCCCCGAGCTGACTGCCCTCCTCGGCCGGGAGCGGTTTCTCAATGAAATCCGCCTCACGGCACAGCTCGACCACCCCAACATCCTCACTCTCATCGACTCGGGCGAGGCCAATGGCCTGCTCTACTACGTGCTGCCATTCGTCCGGGGGGAGTCACTGCGAGATCGGCTTGACCGAGAAGGTCAGCTCGGATTGGATGACGCAGTTCGGATCGGCACCCAGATTGCCTCGGCGCTTGAGTACGCCCACCAGCACGGCATCATCCATCGCGACATCAAGCCGGGGAATATCCTGCTGCACGAAGGCGTCGCCATGGTGGCCGATTTCGGCATCGCGCTGGCGCTCTGGGAGTCCGGAGGTGAGCGGCTGACGGAGACCGGCTTGTCCTTGGGTACGCCGCAATACATGAGCCCGGAGCAGGCAAGCGGTGGCAGGCAGCTCGATGCGCGGAGCGACATCTACTCTCTGGCCGCCGTGGTCTATGAGATGCTGACTGGTGAACCCCCGTTCTCAGGACCCTCCGGGCAGGCCGTAATCGCGAAGCTGATTAGCCAGCGTCCCGTGTCGATCCGCGCGCTACGCGATTCGGTCTCGGCGCCTCTCGAGGCAGCGGTCCTCAAGGCGCTGTCAAGAACGCCCGCTGATCGGTTCCCGACCGCCTCGGCATTTGCCACGGCTCTCGGCTCCGCCGCTCAGCCCGCGCCAGCCAGCATCAGCCCAGCCTTCTGGGCAACCATCGTGGTAGTCGCCGCCGGCGCTGCCCTCGCGGGCGCCTGGCGCTGGGGTGGTCTCGGCAAGGCAGTTGGTCATGCGCTGAGTGCCACTCAGGCGGAGGGGCCGCTCGAACATCAGCGAATTGCGGTTCTCTACTTCCACCCCAAGGGCGATGATCCAGATCTCTCGTCTATCGCCGATGGGGTGACTGAAGGGCTGATCGACACGCTCCGCCGGGTGGCGGAGCTCGAGGTGCGGCCAAGCAACAGCGTTGTCCCGTTCCGAGGCACCTCAGCCTCCGGCGACAGCGTCGCGCGCCTGCTCAATGTCGAATCCCTGGTTAAAGGTGGAGTCGAGAAGGTAGGTGATCGGTTCAGAGTCCAGGTTCAACTGGTTGACGGGTCGACCGGGGCAGCGTCTGAACCGCGGTCGTTCGAAGGCTCTTTGGAAGAAATGGTTCCGATACAGGGAGAACTTGCCCGTGCGGTTGTGACGATGCTCAAGGCGAAACCGCATTATCGAGCCAATGCCTGGCTGATAGAACAGCGCGCGCGCCAAGCACGAAGGCTAGGCGATTCGCTCGAGGCTTCCGGTGACAGTGTTGGATTCATCCTTCAATACACCCGCGCGGATTCTCTGGCCGCCATCGCGGCGCAGTTGGACCCGACGTGGGTCGACCCGATTCTGCTCCGTGGAACGCTCGCCTACTGGCGATCCCGCCGGGCGACGGAAAACCCGGACCTCGCTGCTACGATGATCGATTCAGGGCTGGCTTTCGCAGAGCGCGCCTGGGCGTTGAGCAAAGACGACCCTGATGTCTTCGAATTGGGGGGCAATCTCCGCTACTGGCAGTGGCTCCTGGGGCTAGAAAGCGATGCGAGCAAGGCGGCGCAGCTGCTCAAGCAGGCGCAGACCGATCTGGAAGCGGCGGTGAAACTGAACCCCAGTCAGGCGGGCGCCTGGGGAAGCCTGTCACACCTCTACAATCAGACCGGAAGCGGGGTGGACGTGAATACGGCAGCGGGAAAGGCCTACAGGGCCGATCCATATATCAGCAACGCGGACGTGATCCTCTCGCGACTGTTCTTCTCATCGTATGATCTGGGTCAGTTTACGGACGCCCTCCACTGGTGTGAGGAGGGAGAGCGTCGCTTCCCGGGGAATCCGAAGTTCGGGGAGTGTCAGCTCTGGCTCCTCACGACCAAGGTCAAGGACCCCGATGTCGGATTGGCCTGGAGATTAGCCGATTCGGTGACGGCCCAGAGCGCCCCGGAAGACACCGCCTTTCAGCGGCACAATACGAGGCTGATCGTCGCAGCGGTGCTCGCCCGATCCGGTCAGGCCGACAGCGCGAAACATATGGTGACCCGGTACAAAGGAGACGCGGAACTCGATCCGACTCGCGACCTGGCCTACATCAGCTCTTTCGTCTACACCCTAACCGGGGATAAGGATGAGGCGCTGCAACAGCTGAAGACCTATCTCGCGGCAACCCCGGGGCGGCGCGCTTCCTTTGCCGAGGATCCGGGTTGGTGGTTCCGGGACCTCACGAAGGACCCCCGCTACCAGGCACTGGTTGCCGCACCTCACTGACGATGGCGAAGCCTGATGGATCACGGTTGTGTTCGTAAGTAGTCGGTCTACGTCGGCCGCTTCACCAGCCGCGTCGGGCAACGTACCGGCTCGGCTTAACGGGGTGTGAAGCCGTACTTGAGGAGCTGGTCAGCGGAGAGCTGGATCACATCGATGCGCAGCGTAATCGGGGTGAGCGGCTGATCGGTCGAATCCTTGGGCACCGAAACAATCTTCTCGACCACGTCCATTCCCTTGAACACCTGGCCGTAGACCGTGTAGTTGCCATCCAGACGCTTGAGGCCGTCCTTGTTGGCGACGATGTAGAACTGGCACCCCGCCGACAACTTCTCCGGGTTGTCATCTCGGCCGGCACCCACCGCCCCGTAAATGTGACGCAGACTGTCATTGAATTCCGGCGCCAGGTTGTACGGCGACCCCTTGAACCCTTCCGGCGTGTCGGGACATCCCCCCTGGGCCACAAAGTTCTTGATCACTCGATTGAAGGTGAGCGAGTCCCAGTAATGCTGGCCCGCCAGCTTGATGAAGCTGTCCCGGTGGTGGGGCGTCTCGGGATAGAGATAGAAAAGGATCTCACCGAGCGGTGTCTGGATCCGGCCCACAGGATAGGTCGGAGCGGTGGCGACCGATGGAGAAAGGAAGGTTCCGATGGTGAGCAGGAATAGCAGTCGGTACATAGTGTCTCCCTCGCTGAGTAACTCGTCGGCTTACTGGGTCAGAAAGTCCCACTAGAAATAAGAGATTGCAAGCGGGAAGCTGCGACCTGACCTGTCACGCCGCAGGGAGGCGGGTTGTAACGTCTCGATAATGACGGGCTGCTTGCAACTCTCCGCCAGGCACTCGTCATGCCTGTCAGGTTTTGCGGGCTCGCTGGTTCCTCGTTTGAGTCGGCCGTTAACTGACTCAGGTGAATCTGGCGAAACCCGTCACTACGAGCACCCTCGGTGACTACACCGTCGCAGGTCTCTTCGTCTGGCCGTGTGATGATCAGACCGATCCGCGATTCGTTCCGCAGTCTGTTGAGGCACGGGCGGCGGCGGCTCGCGACGGACTCCGCCCAACTGTCTCGCTTCGAATGTGTCTGCGCATCCGTCGCCCTGCTGCTCGGGCTTCTGCTGCGGTTCATGTATGTCATCCGCCAGCCGGTCAATTCCGATGAACCTCAGCACCTGCATGTGGCCTGGGGCTGGGCCCATGGCTTGATGGAATATCGCGATGTGTACGACAACCACACGCCGCTGTTTCACGTTCTGACGGCGCCGCTGGTGTGGATCGTGGGCGACCGCCCTGAACTCTTTATGTGGGCTCGGCTGGCAATGATCCCGCTGTGGGCGTCGACGTTAGTCGCGACATATCTCGCCGGCCGTTCCCTCTATGGCCGCCGGGTGGGTCTTTGGGCAGCGGTCCTCGCGGGACTCTTGCAGCCGATGTTCGTCAAAAGCGTCGAATTCCGCACTGACGATCTGTGGGCCATGTGCTGGATGTGGACGATCGCCGTGCTGGTGGCCGGCACCTTCACCCCCGCACGCGGGTTCTGGAGCGGCTTTCTCATCGGGCTATGTGCGGGCGTGTCCATCAAGACGGGGCTCCTGGTGGCCGCACTGGGGTGGGCCGCTGTCGCGAGCGTCGCATTGCCGAGCAGCTCTACCAACCGTTCCCAACTCGGTCGGTACCTCCCCTCGGTGGCCTCGATGGCGGTGGGGATGACCCTCGTCCCACTCGGCATCATCCTGTGGTTCAAGGCACACGGCGCGCTGCAACCGATGCTCAATGGGACGATCTGGTTCAACATGGAGCCGAACACCACCGAGCGGCCTTATCGAATGTTCAGCCTGGTGCCTGCGCTGCTCACTCTGCTGTGGCTCGACTCCCGGATGAAACGTTGGGCTCCTGCTTCTCCGCTCACCGGGTGTCGCAGGGTGTTGTTCTTGACGGTAGGCGTTTTCTTGATTCTCGAGCTGACGGTCTGGCCCGTCGACCGCTGGCAGGATTTTCTCCCGTTCTGGCCCATGCTCACGATCCTCTTCGTCGCGGCTGCGGAGGGGATGGCCGGCGTCCTACCTGCGAAGCAGAGCCGATTCCGGCCTGCGGCGCTGCCCGGTTTCCCCCTCATGGCCGGGTTAGAACTCGCGGTACTGCTTCTGGCACTCCCCCACAGCGCGGCCTTGGCGCACCAAATCAAGACGTGGCACGCAGTGCTCCGCCTGACCCGTGCAGGCGATTACGTCATGGATGAAAAAGGCGAGCTGCTATTTCGCCGCCGGGCATACTACTACGAGCTCGAAACCATCACGCGTGCCCGCATCGCTCAGCATCTGCTTCCCGACGACATCACCCAAAGTCTGGAACGCACCAACACACTGGTTGTGGGACCTGACCTGCGGCATTTCCCGCCCCGCGACCGCGCATTCATCGAGGCCAACTACATATCGGTCGGTCCCCTCCGGGTCGCCGGACAATTCCTCGGCCCATCGACCAGCAACGGTTCCGACCCAGCGAATCGAGCGATCAGCTTCGAGATCAGGATTCCCGCGTGGTACAGGATGGTAGACAGCTCGGGACCCGCCCAAGGCTCGCTCGATCACCTTCCTATCTCAGGGCCGCGCTTCCTCGCCGTCGGCCACCACACCTATCAGCCTGCCGACGACAATGTCCGCACTGCGTTGGTCCTCGCCAAGGCCATTGATCAGGGCTTCCATCCGTTCTGAGTCTCTCCGCTCCACGTGTACGCCGTGACCAAATGGCCGTAAGCCATAAGCGCCTGGATAATCCGGAGCTTATGGCTAACGGCTGACGGCTGATGGCTGACGTCCGACGGCTATCTCAATACCCCAGCGAAGCCGGCCCGCCCAGCCAGCCTGTGGCATCCACAAGCCCTATGTTGTTCGCTCCCGACGAACCGGAGGCGCTGCCCCACCAGTTTCCCGTCGCGTCTACTGAGGCATTTCCGATATAGTTGCGGATGCCCAGGGTGTTGCCGACAATATTGCACCCGTTGACGCTCACCGGTCCCGCACCATTCGCAATCTCTATGGCCACACCGGTGGTGCCCGTGACCTCACATGCGGTGAGTGCCGCGCCTGCCCCATCGATCATTATGCCGGCCGTGTTGGTCACCCGGGCAGAGAAATCCAGCACCGCCGATGGCGCCGAAGCGCTACCGAGCCTGGCACCGAAAGCGCCTGGCTGACCGCTCACGTTGGAGATGTTGGTCGTGTGAACAAACGACCCTGGCGCGACGATCCGGACACCGAGGCCAGTCATCTCAGTGATCGTCGAGTTGTCAATCTGCAGCACGTGATTGTCGCTCAGGGCGATCGCGCCGAGCGACCCATGGTCCAGCACAGCGTGGCTGATAGTACTCGGCTGAGCGGGAGCGCCGGAGAAGCGGAGACTGCCCCAGGGCTGCGCCAGATCCATCGCGGTGACCGTGACCGGCGAGGCACCGCTCCCCGCTGCCGATAGCCGGCCGCCCAAGTCGAACTCGATATTCTGAAGGGGCCCGAGGCAAACCGTCGTTCCGGGCGCCATCGAGATCAATCCGTGCGGAGGGGTGTTGGCGCCGTTTGGCAATACGATGGCACCCCCGGTACTGGTCCAGCTCTCCCCGGCCGAGAGGACCCCGTTGAGGTATCTACCGGGAACACAGGCAGGGTTCACTACAGCCACAGCGACAACGTTGACGCTGACGGTGGAGCTGCCGGGTTCGGTGTACTCCGCCTTGAGGCTCTGGACTCCGATCGAGGAGCCCAGGTTCCAGTTTACCGTAGCAATGCCGGTGTTCGAGGTCTGACTGGTCCCCGGGACGCTGCCACCGCCGCCAGTGACGGTCCAGTCAATAGTTTGGTTGTTGATGTCGGTGGCACCGGTCAACTCCACCTGGATCTGCACGAGACCACTGGTGAGGGCGGCCTGCTTGTCCTTGCCGGAGACCACGGCCAAGGTCGCTCCGCCGCCGGTTCCACCACCACCACCGCCAACACCAGCGTCGGCACACCGGACTCCGCCGATCACAACGAGGGCGATCGATATCGCCCGGCCAACGAGCTGTCGAGGACGCATGGGAGGCTCCCTATTCCCGGGTGTGCCATAGATACGCGGGCACGGCTCAGGATTCTCACGCAGGCGTCAGACCCGGCAGCTCCAGGCTTCAGAGACCCCCTTAGTCCTCGCTCCTACAAATACGACCACCACCATCCCCGCCTACCCTGTTTCTTGATTCCGAACCAGCGGCAGAATGGGTAGAGACCCCCGACGACCGCGATCCAGACCAGGTAGATCACCGGCAACCCGTAGCCGTAGGTGCTGGGTAAGCCAAGCCCGACTGCTCTCGCGATCAGGAACACCCCTGCCCCGACGACGACGGCGCCGGTCACTCGCGCGACGCGATAACCCGCGCGTGCAAGACGTTCGACGGTGATGGCTGCCGCCACGACAACAGTCGCGCGAAGGTCCATGACTCCGATAACGAGGAGGATCGCCATCAGACCGACACAGCACTGGCAGCAGTCGAGGCCGAGACGCAGGCCGAAGCGCCAGGCCGTGTTGGGGACGGCAAGCAGCGGGGCCTCCCGGCAGCGGGCGAGGTGACGCGCCTTCCACGCGGTGAACTCCAGGGAGCCGGCCAGCAGGACGACCACACCCACCGCGATCGGGACGGCGCGCGCCAGCGCCGGCTGCTGCATCGCCGTCGCCGCCAGCGCGACGCCCAGCGGAAAAACGGCCATTCCGAACAGGGCCCAGACGAAGAAGTAACCCACGCCCACGAGCGAGGTCAGTCGACCGGGGTGCGCCTCGCCTGTTCTGCCAATGACCTGGCGGTAGCGCCATAGCATTGGAACCAGGGACGGCAGCATCATCGCTACCATCATCACGACCCACATGCCAAGGAATGATGCCATGGCGCCGGGCCAGGTCTCTCCGGGCACCCGTATCCACGCCATCGACATCGTCCAGCCGCCGGGCATTGGCATCCCGCCCATCGCCGACATCGACGCGCCCCAGACGATCGTGACCGCGGCACTGGCAGCGAACAGCAGCGCTGAGACGCCGAAGAAGACTCGCTGGGAAACTCGCTCGGAAGCCATGACGACTCGGCTCAGCCCTTCTTGTACTCGTCCCGGCGACGCCACCAGATACCCGTCTCGTTGCGTCCTTTGGGCGCGCGGTCGAGCCACTGGTACATACCCCAGAGACCATCCAGGCCGCGGGCATAGGTGGAATAGGTGTGGTAGACCACGCCGTCTTCGAGCGCGAACGCGCTCATGCCCGGCCTCTGCCGTGTGTACGTGGCTGTGTCGGTTCCAGTCATGACCGCGTTATCGCCGACAGGGTCTCCAGTCATGCGGGTCGGCATCCCCTCGTTGCTGCGTTGCTGCCAGGCGGGTTCGCGCTGGTAGTTGTATTCGATGCCCTCGCGCTGTTGCTGCTCGGTGAACGAAGCGCTGAAGTCGAAGTTGAATGCGCCGCCGACCGCGGATGCCCAGGGGAAGGTCCACCCCATCCGCCGCTTGTAACCTTGCAGCTTCGCGAGCGGCGCCAGCGATACCGCGGAAAGCATGACGTCATGGTTCACCAGGTGGTCGGCGAAGCCGTCGAACCCGTCCGCGATCGTCGAGCAAGTCGCACACCCAGCCGTATAGTCAGGCCCGAACATGAAGTGATAGATCAGCAGCTGCGAGCGCCCTCGGAATAGGTCTGCCAAGGAGGCGTTCCCCTCGTCGGTCTCGAACCGATAGTCTTTGCCGATCCGCACCCACGGCAGCTCCTGCCGCAGCCGCGCCAGCTCGTCGCCGCGCCGGGTATGTTCCTTCTCCGCCTGCAGCAGCTCGAGCCGCGCAGTGAGCCACTCATTTCGTGTCCCAGTCAAGTGCTTCGTCATTGCCCTTCACTCCTTCTCTGCCTCGAGGTAGTTGCAACTGGTTGATGATCGAACTATTCCGGCTCCTCGACAAACGCCCTGAGCCGTTCTGCCGCGTCGTCCCATTGCGCCGAGATCTGGTCGAGGTACCGCTTGGCTCGATCCACGCGTTCCCGGTTCAAGTCCCAGACTCGCTCCCGCCCTCGGCGGGCGTGACGTACGAGCCCCACGTCGCCGAGTGCGTAGAGGTGGCGGGTAATCGCCTGACGCGTCACGCCGGTTCCTTCGCTGAGGCGGGTAATCGAGAGCGGTCCACCAGCCGACAGGCGCCCCAGCAGGCGGAGTCGCGTCGCATCGCCTAAGGCGACGAACAGCGGCACCGCGTCGGGCAGTTTCAGCGGGGCGGCGCTGCGGCTACGCGACATACTGGGCGAGGTTCTTGATCTGTCCGTCCCACCCCGCGTTGTTCATGCGGAACGCTTCGGCCCGGCGCGCCAGCGGGATGCGATCAAACCCGGACTCGACGATGGTGACAGCAGTGCCGCCGTCGGCGTCTTCCAGCGTGAACTCGACGAGGGTCGTGGGTTCGGCCGAGTAGTCCACGGCAGGGTCGACGGCGCCTGGGTGCCAGCGATACGAGAAGTACCGTTCCGGATCGATGCGCTCGATCAGCATTTCCACCACCACGTGCTCGTAGCCCTTGAAGGTGAGATTGCCCCGGACCGGTCGGCCCTCGACAATCGGCCCGTCGAAATTGATCCGGAACCAGGTGCCAAACTCTTCGGCGTTCGTGAGAGCGCGCCACACCCGTGAGCGTGTCGCGCGGAGCACGACCCGTTTTTCGATCCGATCGGTGCTGCTGGTGCTGTTGGGAGCTTGGGTCTTGAGTGCCATGGATCCATTTCCTTCCGCAACCGGTTAGAGGGTGTTCCTGTATATGCAACATCTACGTTGCGTATTATAGGGGCCACCGCCGATAACCGCAACCCCCATGTTGCGCTTTCCAGGGCGAAGAAAAAGCCCCACAGCCGGACCGGCTGCAAGGCTTCTTCTTTTTTTCAGTCGGGACGGCGGGATTCGACGCGTCTGGCCCGCGGGGCTCGCCCTTAGCTCACTCCGAAGGTCTTAGCCCTTAGTCCTCCCCTCCTACAAATACGACCACCACCATCCCCGCCCGCCCTGTTTCTTGATTCCGAACCAGCGGCAGAACGGGTAGAGACCCACCACGACCGCGATCCAGACCAGGTAGATCACCGGCAACCCGTAGCCGTAGGTGCTGGGTAGTTGGCGGTAGCTCTTGGCCATCTCGCCCACCGGGAATCCCTGCAGGGCGCCCCCCGCGATGGCTGCCAGGTGGATGACGTAGAGGTGCGCCACATAGTAGAAGAGCGGAACCTGGCCGAAGACCCGGAGCCACTCCGCGACCGGACCCCGTAACCGCTCCAGGAAAGCCAACCCCGCCAGCGCGGGACCCAGAGTGATGAGGAGGAATTGAAGCGACGCGGGATACTTGGTCACGTTGATGAACGACAACAGTGTCTTCAGGCCATTGCGTTGCGGGCTCCACGGGGCGGGATCGCCGTAGACATTGAGCGTCCTGAGCAGCAGGAATCCCGCGATCATCGCGAGCCCCAGGCGGACCAGAGTCCGGCGCCGCTGATCACTCGGCAGGTCCAGCACGGGACCGAGGAGGTAGCCGAGCGCCATGACGCCGATCCAGGGCAGCAGCGGATAGGTCACGAACACGGGGAGGCCTGCGAGCTGACCCTGGACGTGGAGCACCCTCCATAGTGTCTCCAGTCTCCCTGCATCCAGCGGCGTGATGCCATCCAGCAGGTTATGTCCGGCGATGATGGCGACCGCAATCGCCAGGATCGTCGAGCGGGGGAGGTAGACCAGCCCCGCCAACGTTATCATCGAGACTCCGATCGCCCAGATCACCTGGGCCCGCAAGCCCAGCTCGAAGCGGAAATTGAGGTACCAGGCGAATGACACCAGGGTAAACTCGAGCAGCACCAGCCAGAGCCCGCGCTTGAGCAGGAAGCCGGCGAGTTCCCCCCGGCTCCGCCGACGGCCAGCGAGCCAGGCACTGGTCCCCGCGAGCAGCACGAAGGTGGGCGCGCAGAAATGGGTGACCCAGCGGGTGAGAAACAGCGCGGCTGTAGTCTGGGTCAGGTCCGTCGCATCGAATCGCGCCGACGTGAAGTAGTCCCGGACGTGATCCAGGGTCATGACGACGATGACCAGGCCACGCAGCATGTCCACCGAGCTGAGACGTTTGCTGCCAACGCCTGACGTAGATGGGAGGGCCGGCTTAGTCGAAGGACGTGGGGCAATCGCGGCGGTGTTCACGGTCTTCCAACGTTAGGGATGGGGTCGTGATGGAGCTATTTCGCCGCCGCGAACTTATCGGTAGGAATTCGGCCTACAGGCCTACAGGTCTTGCCTCCTTGCTCCACTGGGGCCAAAGAAAAAGCTCCACAACGAGAGTCGTTGCGGAGCTTCTTTGTTCACCATCGGGACGGCGGGATTCGAACCCGCGACCCCCTGAACCCCATTCAGGTGCGCTACCGGGCTGCGCTACGTCCCGTCAACAAATCAACGTTTCCTTTCGACCCCCTGACGCCGCGGAGACCGCGAGCCCGCAGT
>Ga0207706_10000040_pt1 | contig 132285 bp, 114 predicted proteins | sample KBSC53metaG_FD_184318 | JGI IMG/M metagenome (GOLD analysis project Ga0207706, IMG submission 184318) | Corn rhizosphere microbial communities from Kellogg Biological Station, Michigan, USA - KBS C5-3 metaG (SPAdes) (version 2) | ecosystem: Host-associated > Plants > Roots > Rhizosphere >...
GTAATCGGTGCGTCGACATCCAGAGCGAGAGCACGTGCCCGCGACCAACTCACGCCGTTGGAACGCCCGTCCGTTGGAACGCCCGTCCGTTGGAACGCCCGTCCGTTGGATTCGCACCAGGAGCGCGTGGCCGTCATGACACCGTCCGCTCACCGGTTCCGCGAGCGTGCCTTGGAAGCCGATCGGCTTTTGAGAATGCAGCCCCGCTGGCTTGCTCCCGTCACGTGGCGCCTCGTTGGCATGGCGCTACTCGTGGCCGTTGCATTGGTCGCACGCCACGTGTGGGACGCACTCACAACCGGCGAAGTCCCGCTCGGGCACTACTGGCCGGGCGCGCTGCTGCACGTCAACGCGTACGTGGTCGCCGCGATGACGATCGTATTCGTCGGCGCGTTTCTGGTGAGCCTCGGCGACGCCCGCGGATGGCGGCCAATCGCGGTCGCGGCCGCCGTCGTGATCGGATGTCTCGCGTCCGGGGCGTTGCGCGTGGTCGACGAAAGCGACTACCTGCGCTACGGCGTTTCGTACCACGCCGCCCTGCTTTTCTATGCTCGCCAGGCGTTTCCCGGCTTCGCGCTCGCGGCAGCCGCGTGGTACTTCGCCGACCGCGGTACGCGCCGCCTGGCTACGCTGCGGGAGCAACAAGCCGCGCGCGACGCGCTGGCAACGCGGATGCTGGAAGCGCGGCTTTCGATGCTCGAGGCGCAGGTCGAGCCTCACTTCATCTTCAACACGCTCGCCAACATCCGGCGGCTCGCCAAGACCGAGCCCGCGCGCGCCCGTCGCATGGCGGAACGCTTCGCAGCGTATCTCCGAGCATCGCTGCCGCAAATACGCGGCCCGACGGCGACACTCGGCGACGAGGTCGATCTCGCCTGCGCCTATCTCGACGTGCAGAAGGTGCGGATGGGCCGAAGGCTCACATGGACGGTCGACGTGCCGGCGCCGCTTCGGATGCATCCGTTTCCGCCGATGATGCTGATCTCTCTCGTCGAAAATGCAATCAAGCACGGGCTCAATCCCGCGGTCGAGGGCGGGACTATCGATATCCGCGCCCGCGCCGGTGACCAAGCGCTGATGCTGAGCGTGGCGGACACCGGCGCAGGGCTCACGCGAGCGAAGGGCAGCGGCGTCGGCTTGTCGAACATCCGCGCACGCCTCACCGCAATGCACGGCCGCGCGGCGCGCCTCACCCTTGCCGCGAACGTGCCGCACGGCATGGTCGCGACGATCGCATTGCCCTTTGCCGAGTCCGTGCGCGAAGAGGTCGCGCCGGCAGTTGCGCTCGCGTCGTAGAAGGCTCATGGCCCGCGGAGTTCATCCACAGCATCCGGCCAGGGGCACGCCAATGCATGCCTCGGTTTCGACCGTGCGCGGCATCGAGGGTTCGAACCTGCGCCGGCTGGCTGGCCTGACCTGGGCACGCGTCGGCTGGACCTGCGCACTCGCCGCCTGGCTCGCGCTCAACTCCCTTCCCGCCGTTGTCCTCGATACGTATTACCGATTCGACGTCCCGATCACGGCGTACTTGAAAGAGTTCGTCATTTCCCTCCCGGGCTCCCTCGTCATGTGGCTCGTCATGATGCTGCTCGCCACGATCGCGGACAATCTTCCGCTTCGCGGGATGGCGCGCGTGCTCGCTTTCGCGCTGGCGATTGTGCTCGGCATGCTGGCGCTTCCCTTCGAGACCTGCATCCTGCTGCGTTGGAACAACCGCGAGGTTTGCGCGGGCTTTCCGTCGTGGTCCACGTTTCCGGACTTGATCGATGTAGGCGGGTCTTTTGCGTTCGCGGTCGTTGTAACGATCATCGGCATCATATGGACTTCGTATCGCCGCGACGCCGCCGCAGCCGCCGCGCTGCATGAAGTCGCCCTGGACAGAATCCGATTGCAGCGACGCACGCTCGACGCCGGCCTGAAGGCCAGGCAGGCGCGCGTCGAGCCGGAATTCCTGCTCGACAGCGTGACCGACATTGCAGCGAGCTGCGCGGACGATGCCGACCGCGCCGAGCGCATGATCGACGAGCTCGTGGTCTATTTGCGTGCGGCGCTGCCCGACGACCGCGAGGCGTCATCGACGCTCGGCCGAGAACTGCGCATGGCCGAGGCGTTTCTAAAGCTCATGTCGCTGCGCACCGGGGAACGCGTACGGCGCGCAGTCGAAGTGCCGGCCCAGTTGCACGCCATACATATCTCGCCGGCGTTGCTGCTGCCCCTCGTCGCGTGCCTCGTACCGCATGGTTCCGCCATCCCGGCGGACGGCATCGACGTACGGATCGAGGCGACGCTGGTTGGCGACGATCTTCGCATCGTGATCGCGCGCAGAGGGAAGGCTGAAGAAGCGGCGTCGAGTCAGCTTGCACTGACCGAGCTGCGTGGCCGTCTGCGCGATCTGTACGGCGACGCGGCATCGCTCACAGTCGGTACCGCGGCCGGCGATGCGCAGGCCGTCCTCGTCCTGCCACGCACGCTTGAACCCGTCGGCGAGCCGAGTGCAATGCCGGAAGAGCGCGTCGGTGCGCCCGACATTACGTTCGACCCTGCGTATCAGGGAGCATGATGGCTCGCGCTGCTTGCACGCAGCAACACAGGACCGTGGAGCGAACGCCCATGTAGCGGCGACCACGTGCACGAGGGGAGGTGCAGCATGAGTCGGCAGCAACGAAAACCGCCGGTTCGACGGGCGTGGCTTGGCGCCTGGGCCGGCGCGCTGGCCGCGACCGCCACGCCTATCGGCGCGCAGGACCCGGACCCCGACATCCGCGGCACGCTGCGCATCGACGTCACCGGCTCACACATCAGGCGCACGGAGTCGGAGAGCGCGCTCCCGCTGCAGATCATCACGCGCGAAGAGATGATCAACGGCGGCATCCAGACGGCGCAGGAGCTGCTCGAGCGGGTGAGCGCGAACCAGTCGTTCGGCAACTTCAATCCGGCGCAGGGTATCGGCAGCATAGTGCACGGCTACACGGCTGCCTCGTTGCGCGGGCTGGGATCGGAGCGCACGCTGGTGCTGCTGAACGGGCGCCGGCTCGCGCCCTATGCGCTCTCCGGCGGCGACGCCGTTGACTTGTCGGGTATCCCGCTCTCGGCGATCGAGCGTGTGGAAATCCTCAAGGATGGTGCGTCCGCGATTTACGGCACCGACGCGATCGGCGGCGTCATCAACTTCATCCTGCGAAAGGACTTCAAGGGCTTCGAAATCTACGGCGATTACTACGTCACCGAACATCCGGGCGGCAACAGCAATCGCGCCAACGCAACGCTCGGATACGGCAGCCTCGACAACGATCGATACAACGTGTTTTTATCCGTCGACTACTTCAGCCAGCAGTCGCTCGCTGCGCGCCAGCGCGACTTCTCGCGCACCGCGTATGTCCCGTCGCTCGGGCGCGACTCGACGAGTCTGGCGCCGATTCCCGCGAACATCCTGCAGTCGGACGGGTTCGGCGAGGTATGGGGCTTCAGCGGCATTCGCAACCCGACGATTCCATTTCCCGGCGGCCCGATGCCCAATTCGTGCCTGTCGCCTTATTCGTTTCCTGCGGTCGATCCCGCCACTCCCTGGTGCGTATTCGACGCCGCTTCGGTGATCGATACGATCCCCGATTCCGAGAAATTCAATGCCATCGGTCGTTTCACCTGGCAGGCGACTTCCAGTGATCAGGTCTTCGTCGAGGGCACCTACTACCATGGACGATTCGTTCAGCGCATCGCGCCGACCCCGCTCTTTTCGCCGTTCGAGTTCGGGGACTACACGCTGCTGCCGTCCTCACCCTTCTACCCCGCGGCCTACGTCGCCAGCCTGCCGAACGGCGACCCGACGCAACGGCTGGAAATTCTCTACCGTCTGCTCGAACTCGGGCCGCGCGTCGATCAGACCGTGGCGGACCAGTGGACGGCGCTCGTCGGCATGCAGGGAACGCGCATCGGCTGGGACTATCAGTGGTCGGCGAACTGGGTGCGCAACCAGCAGAAGAGCACGTACGTCAGCGGATACATCGACGGTACCCGGCTTGCACCGCTCATCCACTCCGGTGTGGTGAACGTGTTCGGCTTCAACACGCCGGACATCGTCCAGCAGTTGCGCGACACGCAGGTGTTCGGTCCGGCGAACGACAATCGCGCCAGCAACTACGGCGCGGACTTCAGGATGTCGCGCGACGTGCTTGCGCTGCCTTCCGGGCCGCTGGCGGTCGCCGCCGGCCTCGAGGCTCGCCGCGAAAGCCTCGAGCAATTGCGCTCGGAGTTGACGGCGTCAGGCAACGTCCTCGGCACCGGCGGCGAGATGCCGTCGATTCCGACGGTGCACCGCACCGTGTGGGCGGCCTTCGCCGAAGCGAACATTCCGGTGCTGCGAAACCTCGAAGCCGACCTTGCCGTTCGCTTCGATCACTACAGCGACTTCGGCAGCACAACGAATCCGAAAGTGTCGCTGCGATGGCAGCCGGCGAAGAATGTTCTGCTGCGCGGCGCATATGGCACCGGCTTTCGCGCGCCGACGCTGTCGGAGCTGTTCCAGCCGCTCGGCGCCGGCATCGCGGGGGGATCCGATCCGATCCGCTGCCCCGTCACGGGCTCGGAATTCGACTGCAACGCGCTCTTCCACGCAATCGACGGCGGCAACCCGGCATTGCAGCCGGAACGATCGACGCAGTTCACGGCCGGCATCGTGCTCGAGCCCGCCGCAGGATTCTCGGCGAGCCTCGACTACTACGACGTCGAGATCCGCAACCTCGTGCAGCTCGTCGACGAGACGACGATCTTTGACAACTACGCGGCGCTTGGATCCTCGCTGATCGTGCGCGGACCACCGGATGCGGAGTTCCCGGATCTTCCCGGTCCGATCGAGCTGCTGAAGCGCATCCGCTGGAATCTCGGCACGTTGAAGACGTCCGGCATCGATGTCGATGTCCGGTACCGCGCCCCGACGATCCCGATCGGCCAGTTCACGCTCTCGATCGACGGCACATACGTGCTCGACTATGAATTGCGCGGCGTCAACAGCGCGCCGTTCCCCGCCGGCGCCGGGCAGCGCGGCCCGTTCACCGGAGCAATCTCGCGCTGGCGGCACTACGCAGCGATCGACTGGACGCACGGGCCGTGGGCGGCGACGCTCGCGAACAATTTCCAGCTCGGCTATGGCGAGCCGTGCATCCTCGACGACGAAGGCAATTCGCTCGACGCGTCCGGATGTCTGACACGTCACGTCGGCGCGTACTCGGTCTGGGACGTGCAACTGCGCTACAACGGCTTCACCAATACAACACTGACGCTCGGCGTGCGCAACCTGCTCGACACGTCGCCGCCGCTCACCAATCAGACGTACGCGTTCCAGGTGGGGTTCGACCCGACGTACGCCGACCCGCGCGGCCGAACGTTCTATGCCGCGATCGGTTACGCATTCAAGTAGCGGATCCGCCAACTACGATCCCGCATACCCCGATCCGCGCGGCGGCAGGACGTACTACGCACACCTGCGCGACCTCTTCAGGCAAGTGATGCAATGTCGTCGCCCGCGCGCTCCGGCGCGCCAGGAATCCGTCCGGACCCGCGGCACGACCGCGGGAGTTGCTTTCCTACCGGCCGATTGACTGTTCTATGGTCGACATGATATATACGCCCATATGAAGACAACCGTAGAGATTCCCGACGCGCTTCTCGAGGAGGCGCGCAAGCTCGCAGGACGGACGGGCACGACATTGCGCGTGCTGATCATCGAAGGCCTGCGCAACAGCATCGCTGAGCGCCGCCGCGCCTCGGCATTCAAGCTGCGAAATGCGAGCGTCCCCGGCGATGGCCTTCAGCCTGGCATCGAAGCGACCGACTGGAATCGGATCCGGCAGCTGGCGTATGAGGGTCACGGCGGGTGATCGCAGTCGACACGAACATTCTCGTATATGCCCATCGCCGCGATTCGACCTGGCACGATGCAGCATACGCACGGATGACCGAGCTCGCGGAGAGCCGGTCTCCGTGGTGCATTCCGTGGCAGTGCCTACATGAATTCATCGCGATCGTCACGCATCCGAGGATCTACTCGCCACCAAGCCGGCTCGCCCAAGCGATCGATCAGATCGATGCGTGGCTCGAGTCGCCGAGCGTTGTTCTGCTCGCCGAAACGGATGGCTATTGGCAGACGCTGAAGTCGCAGTTGGAGGAAGGGCGGGTGACCGGTCCCATGGTGCATGACGCGCGGGTGGCGGCGGTATGCCTGCTCCATGGCGTACGTGAGCTTTGGACCGCAGACCGCGACTTCGGGAGATTCGCGGAACTGACCGTGCGCAATCCGCTGGTTGCGTAGCGCCAGGTCGACGTCACTCGCGAGCATGCGAGGCGTGATCCGCTCGCAAGCGGTCGTTCGCGCATTGGACCGCTACCTCGACGCGGAAGGTGTCGGCGTCGACGAGGACCGCGCCGGTCCTGAGCTGACACGCGGTCAGATCAATGTCTCTCCCGGGCGTACGCGCGTAAAGACGACCGGGATCGCCTCGACGGCCAGCGCGCCGCCGTCGCCGGCGCGAACGCGCGTGTAAGCCGACGTCGCGAGGTCGCCCGGATCCGGAAAATCGGAACGGTAATGAGCGCCGCGTGAATTCTCGCGCGCCTGAGCCGCGCGCACGATGACGCGTGACACGTCGACGAGGTTCGACAGATTGAGCCAATCGTGCCACGTCATGTTGAACGACGGGTCGCGCGCGATGTCCGGCAAGCGGTAGCGATCGAGGTCTTCCGTGAGCCCGGTGAGAACGTCCGCTGCGCGTGACAATCCCGCGGCGTCGCGCACGATGCCCGCGTCGTCCCACATCGCCGTGAACAACCGCTCGCGGATCGCTTCCAAGGCCCCCGCGTCGGTTACGGCGCCGGACAGCGTGCCAAGCGGCAGCATCGCGCGGGCGAGACTCGCCTCGAGCGCGGCCTCGTCGGGATCACGAAGCGAAGCGCTGCGACGCAGCGCATCCGCCATCGAATCGCCCGCAATCCCGCCGAACACCGTCGAGTTGGCGACGCCGTTGCCGCCCAAACGATTGGCGCCGTGGACGCCACCGGAATCTTCGCCTGCGACGAACAGGCCTTCGCGTTCCGTCGCGCAATCCGTCGCAAACTCGACGCCGCCCATCATGTAGTGCGCGGTCGGCACGACTTCGACGCGCCCCGCGGCGAGATCGAAACCGCAGTCGGCACAGCGCTCGACCATGCCCTTGAACTGGCGCCGCACGCTGTCGGGCCCGAGATGGCCCATGCTGATGTAAACGCCGCCGTTCGGCGTCGTGCGGCCGGCGCGCATCTCGGCGAAAATCGCGCGCGAGACGATATCGCGCGTCGCGCGCTCCTCGCGCGGATCGTATCGATGCATGAACCGGTTGCCGTCGCCGTCGAGCAGGTAGCCGCCCGCGCCACGCAATCCCTCCTCGAGCACCGTTCCGGTCATCCGCGTGTGCGCGCCCGCCAGCAAGCCGGTCGGATGGAACTGCACCATCTCCATGTCGCGCAGCGGCAAGCCGAACCGCAGCGCCATCGCTAGGCCGTCGCAGCTCTTGTCGCCCGATGGCGTGTGGAAGCGGTACATCGTCGGGCCGCCGCCGGTGGCGAGCAGCACGGCCTTCGCCTGCACGAAGAGCGGCCTCCCCGTCCGGATGTCGATCATCAGCACGCCGGCAAGCGCGCCGTCGCGTGCCCCGATGAAATCGAGCGCGCGATGCTCCTCGAGGCGGCGGATGCCGCGCGCCCACACCTGCTCGGCGAGCCGGCTCACGATCTCGATGCCGGTCAGGTCGCCCTTGTGCACGGTGCGGTCGAACGTCTGGCCGGCGAACGCCTTCTGATGCACGGTGCCGTCGGGATTGCGGTCGAAAAAGCAGCCGAGCTCGTTCTCGAGCTCGTGGATGCGCTCGACCGCACCGGTGACGAGCCTCCAGGCGAGGTCCTGGTTCGGCAGCCATTTACCGCCTTCGATCGTGTCCATGAAATGGCGCTCGATCGAATCGCCCTCGGCCAGCGCGACGTTGTAGCCGCCCTGCACCATGCGCGTGCACCCGCACTTGCCGAGCAAGCCCTTGACGGCGATCGTGATGTCAAGCGTCGGGTCGGCCTGGTGCGCGTGCAGCGCGGCGAACAGCCCCGCCCCGCCGGCGCCGAGAATCAGGACGTCGGTCCTCGACCGCGCAATGTCCATCAGCGTCTGACGTTCAATGCCGCGAGCGCGGCCGCACGGCGATCGCGCGCCGCATGATCGACCGCGTCGTACAGGCTGCTGCCATGGCTGTCCATCGCGACGAGCAGCGGGCCGAAGCCGCGAATGCGGAATTGCCAGAGGCTCTCGGGGTTCAGGTCGTCGAGGTCGACGTCCTCGATCGCCTCGATCCACGTCGTCTCGAGCGCCGCGGTGCCGCCGACGATCGCAAGATAGACGCCACCCAAATCGCGGAATGCCGCGAGCGATCCGGCGCCGAGACCGCCCTTGCCGACGATGATGCGGACGCCTAGACGCAGCAGCGGCTCGGTGAAGCGCTCCATCCGCATCGACGTCGTGGTGCCGATGCACACCGGCGCGTAGCCGGTCGGATGCGCGCTCGACGGCGCGACCTTCTTCACGTTCGGTGCCGTGTGAATGACCGCTTGGCCCTGCAGATCGAGGCGCGTCGCGCGTCCCTTGTCGAACATCGCGATCTGCGTCGCGTCGCGTATGCCGAAGAGCCGCTGCTGCAACGTCACCGTGTCGTTGATGCGAAGCCGCCGGATCGCCTCGTCCGTGACCGGCATCGCAAGGTCGTAATGCGCCATTTTTCGAATGTCTTCCTCTAGACGGCTGCCGCGAGCACGCGATGGCGATCGATCCAGTACGCCCATGCGACGAACAGCCAGCCGGCGAGGCTCGTCATGGCGAGTGCGCCGACACTCGGTGGCGGCGGCCCGAAGATTGCGCCGAGATAGAGCGCGGCCAGCGTAATGACGAATGTCCAGAGCAGGATCTTGCCGAGCGCATCGCGGGCGAGCGTCGCGCGGACGTAGAGCCGGATGCCGGCCGCGAACAGCGCGAATTCGACGATCAACGTCGCAGGCAGCGAATTCCAGAGGCCTGCGCCGACGACCGGGCCTCCCGGCCACGTCGGCACGTCCGGTCGATGCGACGCGGCGTCGAGCACCCAGTGCGACAGCACCAGCGCGGCGAGCCACGCCGCGCCGCGCCAATCCTTGCGCAGCGTCCCGTAGGCGACGGCAAAGAGTGCTGCCCAGCCGACATCGGCGGCGAGGCTGTGCGAGTACGGATACGAGACGAAATCGAGCGGCGTGACGACGGTGATGCCCGGCCGGATCGCCACCTGCTCGATACCAAGCATCACGAAGATCGGCCAGATCCCATCCGCCCACTGCGCCGCCAGCACCGCCGTGCCGAGCGACGGTCGCGGCGCCACACGCTTCGCCGCGAACGCTGCACCGAAGTGACCGAGAAACATGCGGGGTGGGCGCCTTCCCCGTCAATAGCCGTATGCGACGTCCGTCTCGGTGAACAGCGCGCTCGCGCGCCGCGCCGAATGGCATTGCATGTTCACGGCGACCGGGTTCATCGTGATGTGCGTCGCGGCGAGCTCGACGTGCACGGCGAACGCCGTCGCGTCGCCGCCGAGCCCTTGCGGTCCGACGCCCAGCATGTTGACCGCCTGGGACAGCTCGCGCTCGAGTGCGGCGCCGTCGGGATCGGCGCACTGCGTGCCGAGCGGCCGCGTCGCGGCTCGCTTCGCAAGATGCACGCACCAGTCGGCCGTGCCGCCCACGCCGACGCCGACGATCGTCGGCGGGCAGGTCTTGCCGCCCGCGTCCAGCACGCAATCGACGACGAAGCGCTTGATCGCATCGATGCCCTCGGCCGGGATGGCCATCCGGAGCCACGAATTGTTCTCGGAGCCCGAGCCCTTCGGAATCATCTCGATGCGCAAGCCGTCGAACGCGTCGCTGAAATCGACGTGGATCACCGGGATGCCCTCGCCGCACGACGTGTGCTCGTTGCGGCGCGTCAACGGATGCACGACCGACGAGCGCAGCGGATGCTCGCGCGTCGCGCGCTCGCAGCCGCGGCGGATGGCCGACTTGAGCGCGACGCCGTCGACGACGACATTGCGGCCGATCGTCACGTTGTAGATCGGAATGCCGGTGTCCTGGCAGAGCAGGTTGTCCGTTTCCTCGGCGACGGCGATGTTGCGCACCATCACGCCGAGCACCGACTTCGCCGTCGTGTCGGTTTCCCGCGCGACCAGCGCGTCGAAGCCGCGCTTGATGTCCGGCGGCAGCATCTTGAGCGCGCGAATGTAAAGCTCCTTGGCGGTTTCTTCGACGCGGGCGGGATCGATGCGGAGCGTCATGGAATCAGGACCTCACTGGACTACCCTCCGCGCTGTCGCGCTTCGGGACAATTCGCGCTCGGGGCGGCCCTGCGCGCTCATCCGTTGAGCGCGAACAGCAGCGCATACGCGAGCGCGGCTGCGGCGGCAATCGCCAGCGCCGACTTCTGCCAGTTGGCGCGCCAGCCGACGAATTCGACAAATAGCAATCGTACGCCACCGGCCAGGTGCGCCGCGAGCGCGAGTACAAGGAGCGTTTCGGCGAGCTTGACGCCGGGTGCCCGCGTCCACGCGAGAAAGTCGTTCAACCGCGTCGGCCGCGAGAGCGCCTGCGACAGCACGAAGAAGTGCACCGGCAGGAACAGCGCCAGCACGATGCCCGACACACGATGAACGAGAAACGCCCACCAGCCCGAATGTTCGCGGGCGCGGAAGTCGCTGCGGCGCATGCCGATCATCCGGCGAGCGACGCGACGGCATAGAGGCCACCGGCGAGCAGGAGCAACGCGACCAGCCCGAGCGCGATGTCGGTGACCTTGCCGCGCAGGCCGAGCCATTCGTCGGCGATCGCACGCAAGCCGAGCGGCGCGTGGATCGCGACCGCGACGACGAACACCGCGTAGAACGCCGGCCACGCCGGATTCGCGTGCATGCGCGCGACGATCGCCTCGGCCGACAGGCCGCCGCGAATCGCAACGATGATCGACGCGAGGTGGACGACGACGCAGACGGCGAGCACAGCGGCGGACGCCCGCTGCAGCACGAAGCGCCATGCGGCCGCGCGCGTGGCTCGGGCCCCTGCGGCAGCATCGATTGGTGCGTCTCCGCGCGCTTCGATCATCCGTGCGCTTTGGGGCGGCCCGGCAGCGCTCACAGATCGCCTTTCAGCAGCGCGCCGGCGACGCGGCGCTTGAGCCCGGCAATCGACGCCGTGGGCGTGAGGTGCTTCGGGCAGCGCTCGGTGCACGACTGGTGCGTATGGCACGCCTGGCATCCGCCGTCGGCCGCGACGGCGCGCAACCGCGATCGTCCCGCGCCGTCGCGGACGTCGTTGACGAGCGTCCACGCACGGTTCAGCGCTGCCGGGCCGAGATAATCGGGTTTCCAGCCAACGACGTCGCACGATGCGTAGCAAACGCCGCAGCCGATGCACTCGATCGTCGTGTCGATTGCCCTGCGTTCCTTCGAGGCGGGTTCAACGCGCGCGAAATCGTCGCGGCGCGTCGCCGTCGGCACGAAGGCGCCTTTCGCGGCCGTCCACTTGTCGAAGAAGGGCGTCATGTCGACCACGAGGTCGCGCACGATCGGGAGATTGTTGAGCGGCGCAATCTCGAGGGTGCCACCCGCGGCGACCGTGTCGACGTGTGTGCGGCACGTCCAGCGCGCCTTTCCGTTGACGGTCATCGCACACGAACCGCACATGCCGACGCGGCAGGCATAGCGATACGCGAGCGACGGATCGACGTGGCGCTGCACGTGCGTCACGACGTCGAGGACCGTCTGCGACGCATGCCTCGGCACTTCGTAGCGCTCGAACCGGCCGCCGGCGTCACCGCGCCAGATGCGCACGGGAAACGTCACAGCCGCCTCTCGGCTCATCGTAGCCACGCAGGAAGCGACCCTAGCGCGCGTTGATCGCCATCCGGTGTGCGGGATCGTTCCGGACGTGGACGTGGCGCTCGGTGGCGAGCTCCGTTTTCGCGAATTGAAGGAAGGCGCCGACGAGCTTCGAATGCATGCGCTCCTTCGGATAGACGACCGACAGGCTGCGCAGCAGCTGTGGCGCCAACGGCATGGATACGAGGGAGCCGTTGTCCACCTCGTTCGACACCGTTGCTCGAGACATGATGGCAAAGCCGATACCCGTCGCGACGAGTCTTTTGAGCGCTTCGGGGCTGCTTGCCTCCATCACCACGTCCAGCGCATCGGGTGCGAGTCCGCACTTCTGCAGATAGTTCGAAATCACCTCGCGGGTGCCGGAACCCGCCTCGCGGCTCACGTAGGCATGCTCGGTCAGCGCGGCGGCCGGCACGGCGCCCGGGCGCACGAGCGGATGCGAAGGCGCGCACACCACCTGCAGTTCGTCCTCGCAGCAGACATCGGTGACGAGCGAAGCCAGGTGGGAATCACCCTCGATGAACCCCAGATCGAGCGTTCGTTCGGCGACGCGCTCCTGCACCGCTTCCGAATTGCCGACGAAAAGGCGTGGGACGACGGTTCGATGCACGGCCTTGAACTCGCCCAGAATCCGCGGAAGCAGGTATTCGGCGATCGTGGTGCTCGCGCCGATCAGCAGCGGCCCGGCTTCCTTCCCGCTCATGTCGCGCATACGGGCGTCGAGCTCGGCCGACAGCGCGAGGATCCGCTCCGCGTAGTCGAGGGCAACGATGCCAGCGGGCGTGAGAGCGATGCGGCCGAGCGTCCGATCGAACAGCCGTGCTCCGAAGTGCTCCTCGAGCTGCTTGATTTGCGCGGTGACGGAAGGCTGCGTCATGCACAGCGCGTCCGCCGCCTTCGTGAACGACAAATGCTTTGCAACCGCGTGGAACACGCGGAGGCGTCGGTCCGCCATCCCGGTCTCCTCCTGGAGACCTATTAAAGCACAGCGGGTGCCGGGCGCTTGGCGCCCTTCGTCCCCTACGGCTTCTTCGGCGTCTTGTATTCGACTTCCTTCTGGAGCGGCTTCCAGATGGTTTCGTAACCCACAAACCCCTTTTCGTTCGGCGTTTTCTGACGCGTCGTATAAAAACGCGTGTGGCCGTCAGGGACCCTGGTGACGGGTTTTTGCTCGCTCATGACTCACCCATTGTTCGTGAAATCAGGATTGGAAGTGCAAGGAGCGCGGCTGAGGTCTGACGATGCCATGCGACACCGCCGCTCAAACCGGTCTCATCATCGACGGGTCGACGTTCGGCGCAGCGCCGATAGCTCCGCCGGCTTTCATCTCTTCGTCGGTTGCGTCGCGCACCGTCAGTATCTCGAGCGTAAAGACGACCTCCCTGCCGCAAAGCGGATTGTTGCCGTCGACCGTCAGCGTCTCGCCGTCGACCCGCGTCACGAGGAAGCTGCGGGTCTCGCCCCTGTCGTTCTCCATGAGGATGGCGGTCCCGACCTCCCGATACTCCTCGGGGACGTTCTCGATGCGATCGGTGACAACCAGCGACTCGTCTCTCGGGCCGAACACCCCATTGCCGTCGATGGGCACTTCGATCACACCGCCGGCGTACTTGCCTTCCAGCCCCTTGTGTACGGAAGGAGCCAGGATTTCATTGTGTCCGTGAACGTAACCCAGCGGGAACTCGACGCAGGTGAGGACGTGCCCTGACTTCCTGTCGGTCACTTTGTACTTGAGCTCGACGAACTTGCCGTCCTGGATGGCTTCACGCATGCCGAATCGGAGTCCGCTCAAAAGATCGACGCCGCGAAGACCCTGACCTCGCCGTCTTCGTAGCCGAGCACCAGCCTGCCGAGCCATTCGCCCGGCTTTTTCGTGCTCCGCTGCCGGTAGAGAACGGTCACGTGCTCGCCGCGGCGGATGATCCCGAGATAGTCGAAGTCTTCGGACAGGTTTCTGGCCAGCTCGCTGTTCGCGAACTGGTGATTCACGACGACCTGATTCATGGCAAGCGCCAGGGACCTGGCGAACTTCTGGACGAACTCTCCGTACTTGCCTTCGTTGGAGTGCTTGAGGAGATCGCGCCACAGGGGATCGGCCATGGCTCGTATCTCGTCATCGGTCAATTCACCAATGTTCACGCCGGGAGCTTCTGCCCCGAGGCATGGCTGCTCGTCGTCTGCTCCTCTTCCGCAACCAGGTGATAGCACGGTGCCCGCTCCATCGTGTATTCGCCGGTTTCCGGATCGCGGCGCGAAACGGTCAGCACGTGCCAGTTCTCGTCGTCCACCTTCATGGCATCGCCTCGGTAGTAGTAGCCTGGCCAGCGCGTCTCCTTGCGAAAGAGCGTGTGTTGCGTGACGCATTCCGCGGCACGGTGACGGTGCGTTAGCTCCCACGCGCGCAGCAGCTCGTGAAGGTCCTTCGCGGCCACGCTCTCGAGATCTTCCTCCATGAGCTTGAGCTTCTTGAGGCAGATGTTCAGGAGCTTCTCGTTCGTCATGTAGCCGACGGTATAGCCGCCGCAATACTCGTCCATCAGCTTCTGCAGACGGTCCAGTCCCTGCTGGGGGTTGATGTAGTGCGGGTTGACGGTGCCCGCCACGACCGCGTTGCGGTAGATCCGGTAATGCTCCAGGGGCTTGTAGATCTCGTTCCTGCGGCGCTCGATCTGCGCATCGGATACGACGAGGCCTTCGGCCTTGCCGTCGTCGATGTACTTGCAGGCAGCCTTCGCAGCGAGACGGCCTTCCGTAAACGAGCCGGATGAGAACGCGTGCGGCGTGCCGCCGACCGCATCGCCCGCGCCGAACAGGCCTTCGACCGTCGTCATGCGGTTGTATCCCCAGAAATAGTCGGGCGGGGAAACGTCCTCGGGACCCGAGCACCAGGCGCCTGAGCACGTCGCGTGCGAGCCCATGACGTAAGGCTCCGACGTCGTCAGCTCGGGGTTCTCGTTCTTGGGATCGACGTCGGTGGCAGCCCACAGAACCGCCTGTCCCACGGTCATGCCGAGGAAATTTTCCCAGCCGACCTCTTCCAGGTGAGGATCCTGGAAGGCCTGCATCGTCACCATGTGGATGGGACCGCGGCCGGCGGCAACTTCGCTGATGATGCAATGGTTGCGCAAGCAGGTCGGAATGGGCCGATGCGTCAGGTGCGACGCTTCCGGGTCGAGATACTCCTTGCCGACCATTTTCTGCAGCGCCGGGAACCACTTGGATTCGTACTCTTCGCCCAGCGCGTTTTGCGTATACGTCTTCAGGTGCAGGAAGTAGGCGCCGACCGGCCCATAGCCGTCCTTGAAGCGCGCCAGCACGATGCGGTTTTCCATCTGCGTCATCTTCGCGCCGGCATTGATCATGAGGCCGTAGGCCGACGCGGACGACCAGGGCGCATACCACGTGCGGCCGGCGCCCTCCCCCGTCGACCGCGGCTTGAAGATGTTGGAGGCGCCGCCCGCGCCGCAGATCACGGTCTTCGACTTGAAGACGTGGTAGTTGCCGGTGCGCACGTTGAAGCCGACGGCACCGGCAACGCGGTTCGGCTTGCTTTCATCCATCAGCAGATGCGTGACGCAGATGCGGTTGAAGACCTTGTCCGCCGATTTCTTGGCGGCCTCCGCCACGATGGGCTTGTAGGACTCGCCGTGGATCATGATTTGCCACCGGCCTTCACGCAGGTAGCGCCCGGTCTTCGGGTTCTTCATGATCGGCAGGCCCCACTCTTCGAACTGATGCACGGTGGAGTCGACGTGACGGGCCATGTCGAACAGCAGGTCTTCCCGCACCAGCCCCATCAGGTCGATGCGAGCGTAGCGGACATGGTCCTCGGGATTGTTCTCGCCCCACCGGGTACCCATGTAGCAGTTGATCGCATACAAGCCCTGAGCGACCGCGCCGGACCGATCGATATTGGCCTTCTCGGCAATGACGATCGTCTTGTCCTGGCCCCAGAACCGGGCTTCCCATGCTGCACCCGTGCCGCCGAGACCCGCACCGACGACCAGGATGTCGATGCCGTCTTCGATGATCGTCTTGTAGGCCATCAGTAGTACACGCCTTTCTGCAGCTTGAGGCCGGCGTCCTCGAGCGTGCGCAGGCCGCCTTCGTCCAGGCGGATGTATTTCGGCTCGTTGTAAAGGAGCTGGCTGTCCCGCATTTCCTTGCTGGGTGCGGGAACATCGGCGAGCTTGGGGATTGCCGTCCCCCAAGGCTTCGTGGTGATCGGCGACAGGAAGTTCTTTTCGGTGCCGTCCCGGAACCTGATCCTCCAGGCGATCGTGCCTTTGCGCTCGTCGCGATCGACGCGAACGCTGTGGCCGAGCGGGGCGAAATCCGCATATCCGCGCACGTCGATCGCATGCTGGGGACACGCCTTCACGCAGGAGTAGCACTCCCAGCACATGTTCGGCTCGATGTTATACGCGCGGCGATAGGTCGGGTCGATGTGCATGATGTCCGAGGGACAGATGTCGACGCAGTGTCCGCATCCGTCGCACCTCGTCATGTACACGAAGGTAGGCATAAGTTGAATCCTCGAGCTGCTCCGAAATCGAGATTGCGGCTAATAGTGACGGGGCGCTTCGCGCTTGATGCCGAGTCCCATGTCCATCGGAGCGTCTCGCAGCAATTCCATCGAGTGTCGTTTTTGTTGCTCGGGATCGTCACGGGTCTGCGTTGGCAGATTCTCGGCCGTGCCGTTGGCCCTGGTCACCCGTTTCTCGAAGGCTGCCGCCGGCTTGAAGAACATGTGCGCGAACTTCGACCACGGAACTCCGCCAAACAACACGATGGTCGCGATGATGTAGAGCCAGAAGAGCAGCCCCACGCCGCCGCCCGTGGCGGCCCAGACGGCTCCGAGCGTCACGCTCGCAAGCAGCGACAGGACGAAGAGGTCGGCCTTCGCGAGGCGAAACGGCGATTGGCCTTCCGCAGCGACATCCACGCGGATGAAGAACCAGAACCAGTAGCCGCCCACCAGCACCATCAAGGCGCCGATCCACCACAGCGCCGGCCAGATCGCCGGCGTTGCGCCCGTGGGGTAACCGAACACCATGACCGCCGTGGCCACCACGTAGAGGACGAATCCATACATGCCGAGCAGGTGCGCAATCCGGCGTTTCTGATTGCAGAATTCACCCGAGGCGAGCACGTCGACGACCGCGGTCTGCACGGCGATCGAGACCCGTTCACCACCCCCCAGCGCGCGGCCTTTGCCCTTCGCCTTGCGCATGTTGGCGAAGAAATACTTCGCGCTGCCCTTGTGGACGATGTCGAAGAGCGTCCCCGCAACCACGGCCAGCGCCATCACCACCAGGAATCCCTGCAGGAAGCCGGCAGGCAGCGACGCGCCCGCGACGGCGAACGGATTACTGTCGAGCATCATCTTCTCCTCCTCGCGGCGGATTCTACGAGGCAGAGCGCGGGACGCGTGCTAAAAAATCGCTATGTCCCTATAGGCGCAGCGTATGCAGGTCGAACCGCATGGCGTCGAGGTCGGCCAGCATCCAGGTCGGTGACGCGGCGAGACCGGCAACGGTGCCGGGATTGACGAGCCACGTCGCTCCTCCCTTGACGTTGCCGACCTGGCGGATCTCGGCGAAATGCGAGTGCCCGCAGCAGACAAGGTCCCAGTCGCCGGTGCACGCCATCGCGTAGCCGTAGTCGGGATAGTGGACGACGAAGATGCGCCTCCCGCCGAGGTCGAGGCGCGCATCGCCACCGTAGTACTGCAGCAAGCCCTCGCTTTGCTGCGCGACGCGATGCAGCATCTGCGGGTCGCCGATATTGTTGCCGTGGATGAGGTGCACCGGGAGGCCCCGCTCGAGCGACGGCCGCACGGTTTGCGCGCCAATGAGATCGCCGCAATGGACGATCGCCTCGGCGCCCTGCGCCTGCGCCTGCTGCACCGCAGCGGCCAGCATGTCGGCGCGGTCGTGGCTGTCGGAAATGATGCCGATCTTCATGCTTGCATTATCGTGGACGCGGCTCGGCTTCCACAATCGATTCCGCCTATCGGCCCATTGACCGATTTCATGCGCGCCCTTGCCGCCGCGTGTTAGCTTCGGTGGCGATGTCCACGCTCGTTCCTCCGCACGGAGGCCGCGGCCTGCGGCCTCTTGCGCTCGCCCCCGCTGATGCTGCCGACGCCGTGCGCCGGGCGCAGACGCTGCCTCGCCTCACCGTGAGCTCGCGCGAAAAGGGCGACGTCATCATGCTGGGCCTCGGCGGGTTCACGCCGCTCGACGGCTTCATGTCGCGCGCGGACTGGGCCGGCGTATGCGACGACATGCGGACGAGCGACGGCACGTTCTGGCCGATTCCGATCACGCTGTCGACCGATGCGCAGACCGCGCAAGCCATCGCGGACGACAGCGAGATCGCGCTGATCGATCCGGACGGCGGCTCCGTGCTCGCGCTGATGACGGTGAGCGAGCGATACCGCATCGACAAGGCGCACGAATGCATGTCCGTATTCCGCACGACCGATACGGCGCATCCGGGCGTCCAGATGGTCATGCGTCAGGGCGACGTGAATCTCGCGGGCCCGTTGCGCGTCGTCTCCGACGGCGGCTTCGCCCGGCAGTACGGCGCGCTGTTCATGACGCCGGCGCAGACGCGAGCCGAATTCGAGCGGCTGGGCTGGACGCGCGTCGCCGCGTTCCAGACGCGCAATCCGATGCACAGGTCGCACGAGTACCTGGCGAAGGTCGCCATCGAAGTCTGCGACGGCGTGCTCGTCCATTCGCTGCTCGGCAATCTCAAGCCGGGCGACATCCCGGCGGCGGTGCGGACGAAGGCCATCTCGGTCCTCATCGAGCGCTATTTCCGCGCCGGCACCGTCGTGCAGGCGGGCTATCCGCTCGACATGCGCTACGCGGGACCGCGCGAGGCGCTGCTGCACGCGGTGTTTCGCCAGAACTACGGCTGCTCGTATCAGATCGTCGGCCGCGACCACGCCGGCGTCGGCAGCTATTACGGCCCGTTCGACGCCCATCGGATCTTCGACGAGATTCAGCGCGGAGCACTGGCCATCCAGCCGCTCAAGATCGACTGGACGTTCTGGTGCTATCGCTGCGGCGGCATGGCGTCCGGAAGGACATGCCCGCACGACGACGCCGACCGGTTGCTGGTCTCCGGAACGAAGCTGCGCAAGTGGCTCTCCGAAGGGAGTGCAGTGCCGCCCGAATTCTCGCGCCCGGAAGTGCTCGAGATCCTGCGCGAGTACTACGCGGGGCTCGAAGAAAGCGAGAAGGTCGAAGTAAAGCTCACCGGGCATTCCGCCCGCTGATCCACGAGCGCCGATCGGACTGATCGCCACCACGCGTGGCGACCGTGAGCGCCCGCGCCGCTACGGTGCCTCGAATCGCGATCGTCGGCGGCGGTTACACCGGGGCCGCGGCCGCGGTGCAGCTCACGAGCGCGTCCGATGCGACCGTGGTCATCGTCGAGCCGCGCGCGCAGCCCGGATGTGGCGTCGCCTATTCCACGCGCGACCCCGATCACCGCCTCAACGGCCCGCTCGACAATCACCTCGTCGATCCGGGGCGGCCCGGCGATCTGCGCGACTGGTGCGAGAAGACCGGGGTGCTCGAGCGCGATCCGCAGGCGCTGGCCGCGAACGGCGCCATCTATCTGCGTCGCGGCGATTTCGGCGCACATGTCGCCCATACGCTTGCCGAACGATCTTCGCGGATTCGCCATCGGCGATGCCTGGCAACAGCGCTGCGCACGAAGGGCCGCAGGTACGAAATCACGACGTCGGACGGCGGCACTCTCGGGGCGGACGCGCTCGTCGTTGCGACGGGCACCGGTGGCTTTCGACCGCCTGCTCTGCTCGCGAGGCTGGGATCGCACGCCGCGCTCGTGCACGATCCTTTCGAAGCAAGCTCCCTACAGTCGATTGCCGCCACGGCGCGAGTACTTCTCGTCGGCGCCGGACTCACGGCGCTCGACGTCGTGTCGACGTTGCTTCGGCAGGGGCATACCCAGCCGATTCTCGCAATCTCGCGTCATGGGATCCGACCCCGCGCACCGCGCGATGGCGCCGGCGAGACGCCGGTCACTGCGCTTCTCGCGAAAATCGACGGCGAGGTTCCGGATTACGTGCGGCGCGCCGTTGGCTCGGCGGGCGTTCGCGGTCTGTCCCGGGCACTCCGCGAGCGGATCCGCGATGCCGCCGCCGAAGGCATCGATTGGCAGACACCATTCGACGACGTGCGCAATGTCGTGTGGCAGTTCTGGCCGGCGCTCCCCGTCGAGGAGAAGACGCGCTTCTTTCGTCATCTGCGCGGCATCTACGACGCGCACCGCTTTCGCGCGCCTCCGCAAAACGACCTGATCGTGCGCGAAGGCGAGCGCCGGGGACGCGTCGTGTTCCGGCGGGGCCGGCTCGAGGACGCGACCGCCGCGGGTCGCCGGATTCGAATGACGTGGTGCGAAGAGACGCAGCGTCGAGCCACTGCCGATTTCGATTACGTCATCAACTGCACCGGTCTCGATCCGATGTTCGGCGCCGGTGACAATCCCTTTCTGAGCGACCTGATGCAGCAAGGGATTTTGCGCGCCGACCCTACAGGAATCGGCTTCGACGTGGATTCCGAATGCCGGCCGATCGGGCGCGATGGCTCCGCGTCGGCGCGGCTGCGAGTCGCGGGCCCGCCGACGGCAGGATCCCGCGGCGATCCGCTGGGCGTGATCTTCATTGCACCGCACATTCGCCGGATGATTCCCGGCCTTCTGGCGGAGATTGGCGCGTCGACACCGCTTACCTGAGGGTCCCCGACATCGCCCTGGTCAGCAAGCGGCGGAACGTCGGGCACTCCATGTGGCTTCGCGCCGGACACGCGGCTGCGTGCCGCAAGCCATCACGCACGGCGCTCAGCTTGCGGATCTTCCGGTCCACCTCGCGCGCCTTGTCTGCGAGCAACCGCCGATCGATCCGCGGCGATCCGCCACCCGCGAGCATGCGGGCGATCTCGTCGAGTGAAAGACCTGCCGAGCGTCCCAGTGCGACGAGCGCGAGCCGCTCCAGCACGTCGGGCTTGAATTGACGGCGCAGTCCGCGCCTGCCCACCGACCTGATCAGCCCCTTTTCCTCGTAGAACCGCAGCGTCGAGGCGGTAAGGCGGGCGCGCTGCGCCACCTCGCCGATGTCCATTGGCCACCCCCCTTGACTTCAAGTCGACTTGAAGTTGCACGCTAGCACCGTCGCCTGATGCAGGCAAATCCGGAGAAACGATTGGACTACCTGACATGCACGCTCGTCGTCGGCGTCGGCGCCACGGCAGTCATGGACCTGTGGGGGATCGCGCGGAGCCCGCTGCTCGGTTTTGCGCCGCCCGACTATGGGCTCGTGGGTCGCTGGCTCGGCCACATGGCGAACGGCCGCTTCCGTCACGAATCGATCGCGGCGTCCTGCTCCGTACGCGGCGAACGGCTGATCGGATGGACGGCCCACTACCTGATCGGCATCGCGTTTGCCGCCTTGCTGCTCGCAGTCTGGGGCTCCGCATGGATCGCCCGCCCCGACATCGGTCCCGCGTTGATCGTCGGCGTCGGCTCGGTCGCGGCGCCATTCCTTCTGATGCAGCCCGGCATGGGGATGGGCATCGCTGGGTCGCGAACGACTCGCCCCACCGTTGCACGTCTGCAAAGCTTTCTGACGCATGCCGTCTTCGGCATCGGCCTTTATGCGGCCGGCTGGGCTGCACGCTGGCTGTTCGGGCCGTGACGCTCACAACTCGACGAGCTTCAGGCGCTGCACCTTCCCCGACGGACCTTTCGGCAGCGCCGGGACGAACCGCAAGTAGCGCGGCGACTTGTAGCGCCCGAGCGTGCGCTCGCAATGCGCGCGCAATTCCTGCTCGCTGCACGCGGCGTCGGGCTTCACCACGACGCACGCGAGAATCTCCTGCCCGTACGCGTCGTCGGGGACGCCGACGGCAGCAGCTTCCAGCACGGCCGGATGCGCGAGCAACGCCTCGTCGATCTCGCGCGGCGCAATGTTCTCGCCGCCCTTGATGATCAGCTCCTTGAGGCGTCCCGTGATGAAGTAATAGCCGTCGGTGTCCCGATAGCCGAGATCGCCGGTCGCGAGCCAGCCGCCCGCACGCAGTGCCTGCGCGGTCGCATCCGGCGACTTGTAGTAGCCGAGCATCACGTTGTCGCCGCGGAGCTCGATCTCACCGCGCTCGCCGGCGCCGAGCACCTTTCCCGCCGCATCGACGACGCGCGCCTCGACGCACAGCGGCAAGCCGGGCGAGCCGTATCGGCGCGCCTCGATGTCGAGCGGATTGCTGAAGGCCACCGACGCGCATTCGGTAAGTCCCATCGCCTCCACGACGGAGATGCCGAAGCGCGCCTCGAACGCACGATGCTGAGCGGGCGGCAGCGGAGCCGACGCCGAGCGACCGAAGCGAACGTTGCGGCACGCCTCTGCCTGCTCGGCCGAAAGCCCGGGACCGTTCAACAGGTACGCGATGATCGTCGGCACGACGTTGAGCCACGTCGGACGATGGCGCTCGACCAGCAGCCACCACTGCGACACGCTGAACCGGTGCGGCATCACGATGCTGCCGCCCGACACGAGCGGCGCGACCGTCGCGATGCATTGGCCGTTGATGTGATAGAGCGGTAGCGACGACAGCACGCGATCGGCGGGGCCGAGCGCGAGCGACGCCGCGACCGCGCGTCCTGCGGCCAGCATGTTCCCGTGCGAAAGCAGCGCGCCTTTCGGCCGCCCGGTGGTACCGGACGTGTACATCAGCATCGCCGGGTCGCCTTGACTCACACGTTGCGGCGGCACCTTCGGTGCATCCGGAAGCTCGAGACCGTCGACGCCGACGGCGCGGATGGCGAACGCCGCCCCGGTACGCTCGCGGATCGCCTCGAGACGCGCGCAATCGTCCGCCGTCGCGAACACGAGGCGCGTATCCGAATGCGCGAGCGTGTACTCGAGCTGCGCGTCCTGCGCGAGCAGATTGATCGGCGATACGACGTACCCGCCGTACATCGCCCCGAGGAACACGGTCGCCGCGCTGACACCGTTCGGCAGCATGAACGACACCGTCGAGCCGGGCGCGATGCCCTGGGCCGCGAGCCATGCGGCGAGGCTCAGGCACTGTGCACGCAGCGCGGCGTAGTCGATCTCGCGGCGAGGTTCGGGCGCGATCAGGAACGGCGCACGCGGCTGCGCCGCAGCGTGCACGTCGATGACGGTGCGAAAGGTCGCCGCGGCCGCGCCGGCGTCAGACGCCATGCTTCGTGCGATACGCGCCGAACAGTTCGGCGTCGGTCGGCTCGTGCACCAGCGGCTGCGCAAGTGTCCGGACGACGCGCGTGATGTTGAGGAAGTGCCGGTAGCCCAGGTTGTCGGAGATGCTGTTGCCGCCCCACGTGCCGCAGCCCATCGACAGCGAGAATGGCAGCGCGTTGTCGAAGCTGCCGCCGGTGGCGAAGCAATGTGCCTGGTTGACGATGACGCGGCAAACCGGAAGCGTGAGTCCGAGCTCGGTCGCGCGTGAAGGCTCGCGCGTGTGCAGGCCGATCGAATGCCCGGCGCCCTGATGGCGCAGAAGCTCCGTCGCCCGCGCGCGCGCCGCTGCGAAATCGGCGGCCTCGTAGAACGCCAGGACGGGCGAAAGCTTTTCGCGGGAAAACGGATGATCGCTTCCGACCCCGGTTTCCCTCACGATCAGGAAGCGCGCCGATTGCAGCGCGGCACGCGTCAGACCGGAGTGCTGCGCGATCGTCGGCGTATCCTGCGCGACGAAGGCCTGCGCAAGCTTGCCGCCGGCGAACATCGCGCGCGACAGTTGCGCGGTCTCGGCGGCGTCGAGCAGGACGCCGCCTTCGCGTGCGAGAGCAGCGAGCAGCGCGTCGGCGATCCCGGCGACGGCGACGACGCTGTTCTCCGACGAGCAGCTCGTCGCGTTGTCGAACGTCTTCGAGCGGGCGATCTTCGCAGCCGCGTCGGCCACATCCGCCGTCTCGTCGACGATGACGGCGACGTTGCCGACGCCGACGCCGATGGCCGGCGTGCCACTTTCATAGGCCGCGCGGACATTGGTCGCCGACCCGGTCGCCACGACGAGATCGGCCTGCCGCATCAGCTCGAACGTCCGCTCGCGCGTGACCGGCGACGGCAGTTGCTGCACGAGGTCGCGCGGCGCGTCGATGCGATCAAGCTCGGCGTGCACGAACGAAAGCAGCAGCTCGAGCGTCGATTGTCCCTTCGGCGAGGGCGCGAGCACGATCGCGTTGCGGCCTTTCAGCGCATTGATGATGTTATTGGCCGGCGTGGCGGCGGGATTGGTCGACGGCGTGATCGCCGCGACGACGCCCACGGGCCGCGCGATCTCGATCAGGCCGCGCTCGGGATCCTCCGAGAGAATGCCGACGGAGCGCGCGCCGTGCAGGTCGCGCAACAGCCCCATCGTCTTGCGCCGGTTCTTGGCGATCTTGTCGGCAACGTTGCCGAGACCGGTGTCGCGCACGGCGAGCTCGGCGAGCGCGCGGTTGCGCGCGGGCTCGACGATCGCCCAGCCGGCGGCCACGGCCGCCTCGTCGGCCTGCGCCTGCGTCCAGCGATCGGCGAGTGCCTGCGCGGCGCGCGCGCGTTCCATCACCTGACCGACGACTTCGCGGGCGTCGCGCTCGACTCCCGCCTTGGAGACGCTCATCCCATGAATTCTACTTCGCGGCGGTCGCCTTGTATTTCGCGAGGTGGCGCACGGGCAGCGACAGTGCATCGCGGCGGAACGGATCGCCAAGCTCGCGCGTGACCATCATTTCGAGCACCGTCGTCTTGCCTTCGCGCTGCGCCGCGGCGGCCGCGCGCAGCGCGGGCCCGACGTCCGAGACCTTGTCGACGCGAACGCCCTCGGCGCCCATCGCCTTGGCGACGGCGGCCCAAGAGGGCTGATGGTCGAGATTCACGCCGATGAATCGGTTGTCGTAGAAATCGACGTGGTTCTTCTTCTCGGCGCCCCATTGCCCGTTGTTGAAGACGACCGCCGTCACGGGAATCTTCTCGCGCACGCACGTCTGCAGCTCGCCGAAGCTCATGCCCCACGCGCCGTCGCCCACGTACGCGATCGCCGGGCGATCCGGTGCACCGACTTTCGCGCCGACGATCGTCGGGAACGCGTAGCCGCAGTTGCCGAAGCTCATTGCCGCGAACATCGAGCGCGGCCGATCGAAACGCAGGTAGCTGTTCGACACCGAGCAGATGTTGCCGATGTCAGTCGACACCATCGCGCCGTCCGGCATCGCCCGCTCGAGCTCGCGCAGCATCTGGCGCGGGTGCATGTGCGCCGACTGCGCGCTCACTTCGAGCGACCACTTGTCCTTTTCATGCGTCCAGCCGTCGAGCTCGGTCTCCCAGGACCGCTTCTCGCCGCGCAGCGTCGCGAGGCGCGCGTCGCGGTTGGCATTGCACGCGAGGTCCTTGCCGGCAAGCCGCGCAACGAGCGCGCGCGCCGCCGCACCGGCATCGCCGCAGATGCCCACCGAGATCGACTTCACGAGTCCCAGCATCTTCGGGTCGGCGTCGATCTGGATGATCTGCGCGTCCTTCGGCCAGTAATCGAGGCCGTGCTGCGGCAGCGTGCCGAACGGGCCGAGCCGGGTGCCGAGCGCCAGCACGACGTCGGCCTTCGCGATCAGCTTCATCGCCGCCTTCGAGCCCTGGTAGCCGAGCGGACCGCACCACAGCGGATGACGCGACGGAAACGCGTCGTTGTGCAGGTAACTGACGCACACCGGCGCCTGCAGCAACTCGGCGAGCGCGACCGCATCGCTCTGCGTGCCGCCCATGATGATGCCGCCGCCCGCGAGAATCACCGGGAACTTCGCTTGCGCGAGCAGCGCCGCCGCCTGATCGAGGCTCGCCTCGCCGCCGGCGCCGCGCTCGATGGCGAGCGGGCGCGGAATCTCGCATTCGATGTCGCCGTAGAAGAAATCGCGCGGAATGTTGAGCTGCGTCGGACCCATCTCGAGCATCGCGCGATCGAACGCGCGGCCCGTCAGCTCGGCCATCCGCGCCCGGTTGTTGACGTGCGCCTGGTACTTGGTGATCTTCGAGAAGATCGGCAGCTGCTCGGTCTCCTGGAAGCCGCCGAGCCCGAGCGTCATCGAACCTGTCTCGGGCGTGATCACGACCACCGGCGAATGCGCCCAGAACGCGGCGGCCGTCGACGTCACGAAGTTCGTGATGCCGGGTCCGTTCTGCGCGATGCACGCGCCGTGACGGCCGGTGACGCGGGCGTAGCCGTCGGCCATGTGCCCGCCGCCCTGCTCGTGCGCCACCGAAATGAAGCGGATGCCCGCCGCGGGAAAGAGGTCGAGCGCGTCCATGTAGGCGGAGCCGACGATGCCGAAGACGTCGGTGACCCCCTGCGCGACCAGCGTCTCGACGAACGCCTCGGACGGCGTCATTTTCTGGCGGCCGCGCACGGCCAGGTTCTTCGATTCGGTCATCGTATTCATGTTGGTTGGATCCTCGCCCTGTCGACCCTTGGGATTGTGAGCCCGCCGCCGCGTGGCCGCTAGGGCCAGAGTGGCGATCCGGTTGAGTCCAGCCGGAAATGGCCGGCAGGCCGCCGCGAAAGAGGTGGCGCGCGCGCCGCAAATCCCCTATCGTTCGACGCGCGCGCAGAAATCCAAGCGGCCGTCGTGCATGCATTCGCGCACGGAAGGCGGTGAACGCGCGCGCTCCGATCGATCCTGAAGGGAGGCTTCATGTTGCGTCGTTCGCTTCTGCGGGCATTCGTTGCCGCAACCGCCGCCGTCACGCTGTGCGTCGGCACCGCGCATTCGCAGACACCGGTTCGCATTCGCATCCAGACCGCCGTGCCGTCGGCGAGCATCTACTTCGAGCTCCTGAAGAAGATGGGCGATCGCGTCGACAAGATGTCGGCGGGTCGCGTCAAGATGGAAATGCTGCCCGACGGGGCGGTGGTCGCCGCATTCGAGATTCTCGACGCTGTCGACAAGGGCGTCGTCGAAGGCGGCTACGCGTGGACGCACTACTGGTCGGGCAAGAACGCGGCCGCGGGCCTGTTCTCGAATCCGATGGCGGGGGCCGGCGTCGGCCTCGACCAGCTGTCGCACATGGCATGGATCTTCGAGGGCGGCGGCTACGACCTCTACCGCAAGCTCTACCGGGACGTGCTGAAGGTCAACGTCGAGCCGATCTTCGTGCAGCCGATGGGTCCCGATCCGCTCGGCTGGTTCAAGCGTCCGATCGCGAGCACCGAAGACTTCAAGAAGATGAAGTACCGCGCACCGCCGGGAATCACCGGCGAGATCTTCAAGGAGATGGGCGTGTCGGCGGTGGCGCTGCCGGGCGGCGAAATCGTCACGTCCGCGCAGCGGGGCGTCATCGACGCGGCGGAATGGATCGGCCCCGCCGACGACCTGAACCTCGGCCTGCAGACGATCTGGAAGCATTACTACCTGCAGGGGCTGCACCAGTCGACGGACATCGGCGAAATCCTCATCAACAAGACGGTGTGGGACAAGCTCTCGCCCGACCTGCAGGAGATCATCCGTACCGCCGCGATGGCGTCGATGACGGAGACATACACGTACAACGTCTACCGCAACGCGCAGGCGATCGTGAAGCTGCGCAACGAGTTCAAGGTCGAGATCCACGACACGCCGAAGGATTTCTTCCCGCAATTCGTCCGCGCGACCAACGTCGTGCTCGATCGCTACGCCGGGAAGGATCCATTCTTCAAGCAGGTGCTGGACTCGCAGCGCAATTTCGCGAAGACGGTCGTGCCGTACTGGACGAAAATCCTCGACCTGTACTCGAACCTCGGCAACGCCGCGCTGGCGGCACCGCCGAAGTGACGACGAGCCGCTGAAGCGCAAGCACGGGCGCGACCGGTACGCCGGCCGCGCTCGCGCCCCTTACCTCCGTTTGCGCGCCGGCCGATCGGCGGCGCGCGGCGGCTGCCGTTTCGTGCCCCGGGATTTCCCATGACCGATGCAAGTGCTGCAGGGAATCGCTTGACGCAGGCGCTCGACGCGATCACGCGAGTCGTCGGCCGCGTCACGGCGTGGCTGATCATCCCGATGGTGGGATCGCTCGTATACGAGGTGTTTGCGCGCTACCTGTTCGATGCGCCCACCGTGTGGGCGTACGACATGACGTACATGCTCTACGGCACGTTCTTCATGCTGGGCTCCGCCTGGACGCTGCAGCGCGGCGGCCACATCCGCACCGACACGTTCTACGCCGACTGGTCGCCGCGACGCAAGGCGATGGTGGACGCCACGTGCTACCTGCTGTTCTACCTGCCGGCGATGGTGGTGTTCCTGAAGCTCGGCGCCGAATACTTCTGGAAGTCGTACCAGCAGAACGAGCGGATCGTCACGAGCCCGTGGCTGCCGATCGTGTGGCCGTTCAAGTTCGTCATGCCGTTGACCGCGGCGCTGCTGATCATCCAGGGCGTCTCGGAGCTGATCAAGTGCGTGCGCGTGATCCTGGGCCTGGATTCGGAGAGCACGCCATGAGACGCGAAGGGCCGCCCCGAGCGTCGAATTCCGCCCCCGCGGGGGGCAGCGAAGCGGCGAAGCCGCGAGCGTGGGGGGATCATGCAAGCACGCCGGGCCGCCCCAAGTGCGAATTGCACCGGAGCGCGACAGCGCGGAGGGTAGTCCAGTGACCCCGGAATGGATAGGCATCGTCGCGCTCGTCGTCCTGTTCGGCGCGATCTTCGTCGGCTTCCCGATCGCCTTCACGCTGATCTCGGTCGCGATGTTCTTCGGGTACGTCGCGCTCGGCGACCTGTCGCTGTACCTGATGCAGCTGCAGTTCTTCGCGGTCATGCGCGACCCGACGCTCGCGGCCGTGCCCTTCTTCCTGTTCATGGGCTACCTGCTCGAGCAGTCGGGCCTGATGGAGCGGCTGTTCCGCGGCGTGCAGCTGTTGTTCGCTTCGCTGCGCGGCTCGCTGTACCTCGCGGTGCTGATGACGGCGACGATCTTCGCCGCGGCGACCGGCATCGTCGGCTCGTCGGTGACGCTGCTCGGCGTGATGGCCGCCCCCGCGATGAAGCGAAGCCGCTACGACGTGCGGCTGTCGGCCGGCGTGATCACCGCGGGCGGCACGCTCGGCATCCTGATCCCGCCGTCGGTGATGCTGATCGTGATGGGGCCGGTCGTCGGTGTGCCGGCCACCGATCTCTTCGCCGCGGCCGTGATTCCCGGCCTGCTGCTCTCCGGCCTGTACATGGCGTACGCGCTCGTGCGGAGCTATCTGAATCCGGCGCTCGGCCCGGAGCTGCCGCCCGAGGAGCGCGCCGCGTCGTTCGGCATCATCGTCAGGGAGCTCGCCGTCGGCATCGCACCGATCGTCGTCGTCATCCTGGCGACGCTCGGCGTCATTCTCGCCGGCATCGCGACGCCTACGGACGCGGGCGCGGTGGGTGCCTTCGCCACGCTGCTCCTCACGCTGCTCTACCGGCGAATGACGTGGCAGGGCTTCCGCAAGGCGGTCTATTCGACGCTGGAAGTGTCGTGCATGATCCTGCTGCTCGTCGCCGCGTCGAACTACTTCGGGGCCGTGTTCTCGCGGCTCGGCAGTGCCACGCTGATCGCCGAATCGCTGCTGCAGCTGTCGTTCTCGCCGACGATCATGCTGCTCCTGATCCTCGGCATCATTTTCGTGCTTGGCTGGCCGCTCGAGTGGGTGCCGATCGTGCTGATCGTGGTGCCGATCCTGTTGCCGCTCGTCACGAAGCTCGGCATCGACCTCGTCTGGTTCTGCACGCTGGTCGCGGTATGCTTGCAGACGGCGTGGCTGTCGCCGCCGGTGGCGTTATCGGCCTATTTTCTGAAAGGCGTCGTGCCCGACTGGCCGCTGAAGGACATTTACGCCGGCATGATGCAATTCATGGTGCTGCAGGTGATCGGCCTGCTGCTCGTGCTGTTCTTTCCGCAGCTGGCGCTCTGGCTGCCCCAACTCATGCGGAATTAGGAGGTGACGATGGCTGCATCGAACAGGCGGGTCGGCATCGTCGGCGTCGGCTTCGGCTCGGCCGTGTACGCGCCGGCCTTTGCATCCGAAGGCTGGGAAGTCGCGGCGCTCTGCAGCCGCCACCGCGAGAAGGCACGCAGCGCGGCCGATGCCGTAGGCGTGCGCGATGTCCATACCGATCCGCTGGAGATGATCGCGCGCGACGACATTTCGGCGATCGGGATCGCGTCACCGCCCGCCACGCACCACCCGCTGTCGATCGCGGCGCTGCAGGCCGGCAAGCACGTGCTGTGCGAAAAGCCGTTTGCGCTGAACGCAAGGCAGGCCGCCGAAATGCGCGATGCCGCGAAGGCGAGTGGTCGTACGGCGATGGTCGGCCACGAGTTCCGCCACACGCCGCAGCGGGCTTACGTCAAGGAGCTGCTCGACGGCGGCTACATCGGCCGCTTCCAGCTCTGCACGATCGAGCTCTTCCTCGACCGCTACGTGACGCGCGAGCCGCGGCCGCTCACCTGGCTTGCGCGCGAGTCGGAAGGCGGCGGCCTGCTCGGCGCGCTCGGCTCGCACTACATCGACGCGTTACGCCACTGGTTCGGCGAAGTGGCGGCAGTCAGCGGCAAGCTTATGAAGCTGCGTCCGGAGCTGCTCGATGCCGCGACAAACTCCGTCGTGACATCCGAAACCGACGACGCGTTCGCGTTCACGCTCGAGTTCGCGAACGGCGGCCTCGCGACGATGATCGCCTCGTTCGCGGCCACGCCGGCCCGAGGTGCGCGCATCGTCTTGATGGGCGAGCGCGGCACGCTGATTGCCGAGCAGCCGGGACCGAATCCGATGGAGGATGGCGTCGTGATCGCAAGCCGCGACGGCGCGCCGCTCGCGCCGCTTGCCACGCCGGCGAAATACACGCCCTTTACCGATGCGCGCGATCACCGGCTGATGGCTTTTCGGCTGTTGGTGCGTGCCTTCAATCGCGGCATCGACGAAGGCAACTCGCCGGCGCCGAGCTTCGACGACGGCCTTCGCAACCAGCAGGTGCAGGATGCGGTGCGCGAGGCGTCCGCGTCCGGAACGACGGTGCGCCTGGGGTAAAACGGTATCGGAGACGCCTCCGGGACGTCTCCGAGTCGATCAGGCGACGAGCGCCGCCGCGTCGGTCCACGCGAATCCGTGCGCGTCGGCAACGGGGCGGCACGTCACCTTGCCGAGCGCGACGTTGAGCCCCTGCCGCAAGTGCACGTCGTCGGCGAGCGCGCGTTTCCAGCCCTTGTCGGCGATCGCGATCACGTACGGGAGCGTGACGTTGTTGAGCGCGTACGTCGACGTGCGCGGTACGCCACCCGGCATGTTTGCGACGCAATAATGAACGACGCCGTCGACGATGTACGTGGGATCGGCGTGCGTCGTCGGATGCGACGTCTCGAAGCATCCGCCCTGGTCGATCGCGACATCGACGACGACCGATCCGGGCTGCATGCGCGCGATCATCGCGCGCGTGACGAGCTTCGGCGCCGCCGCGCCCGCGATCAGGACGCCGCCGATCAGCAGGTCCGCCGCCTCGACGTGGCGCTCGATCGCGTCGGCCATCGAGAATACCGTTTCCAGCGCAGCGCCGTAGTGGGCCCATAGCCGCTTCAACGCATCGGCGCTGCGGTCGAGCACCGTCACGCGCGCGCCCATGCCGAGGGCGATTTCGATCGCGTGCGTGCCGACGACGCCGCCTCCGAGCACGACCACCTGCGCCGGCGAGACGCCCGGGACGCCTCCGAGCAGGATGCCCTTGCCGCCATGCGGCTTTTCGAGGTAATGCGCGCCCGCCTGCACCGCCAGGCGTCCCGCAACCTCCGACATTGGCGCGAGCAGCGGCAAACCACCGTCGGGCGACGTCACCGTCTCGTACGCGACGCACACCGCGTTGCTCGCGACAAGATCGCGCGTCTGGGCGGCATCGGGTGCGAGGTGCAGGTACGTGAACAGGATCTGGCCCGGCCGCAGCATTGCGCGTTCCGCCGCCTGCGGTTCCTTGACTTTCACGATCATGTCGCAGCGCGCGAAGATGTCGGCGGCCGCAGCGGCGATGGTGGCGCCTTCCCGACGATAGTCATCGTCCGTCGCGCCGATTCCTTTGCCCGCATCGTGCTCGACGGTGACGCCATGGCCGCGATGGCAAAGCTCGCGTACGGACGCCGGCGTGAGTCCGACGCGGTTTTCCGCCACCTTTACTTCCTTCGGAACGCCGATGTGCATGGAGTGCGCTTCGTCGACGCGAGGCGGCACAGGTTACGCCGGCGCCGATCGGACCGGTAGTGCCAGAACGCGCGTCCCGGCTGGGTCAGGCCGGCGCGTACGCGACCGCGTAGGCCGCCGCGAGCGCGGCAATCCCGGGCTCGATGCGTGAAACGTCGATCGACGCGAAGCCGAGCCGCGCGTAATTGCGTGGCACCTGCTCGTCGGTGGCCGCGTCGAAGAATACGTCGCCCGGCTCGATCAGCACGCCGCGTTGCGCGGCTTCGGCCGCGAGCGTGCGCGTGTCGACGTGCGCCGGGAAGCGCAGCCAGTACGACGACGCGCCGGCGGCGGTGGTGAACGTGGCGTCCGGCAGATGCGCGGACAGCGCCGCCGCCATCCTTTGCGAGCGGACGGCATACCCCTGCCGCAACCGGCGCAGCAGCGCATCGTGATAACCCATCGCGAGAAAAAGGCCCGCCGAGCGCTCGTTGTTCGCGGCCGGGTGCCTCAGCATGAGGCGCCGCAGCGCGCGCAGTTCACGGATCAGGTCGCGATTGCCGGCGACGAAGCCGATGCGGATGCCGGGCGCGAGCGTTTTCGACAGGCTGCCGACGTATACGACGTGCCCGCTGCGGTCGAGGCTTTGCAGCGCGGGTTGCGCACGGCCCTCGAGGCCGAGCTCCATCTCGTAGTCGTCCTCGATCAGCACGTGGCCGCCGGCCTGCGCCCAGGCGAGCAGCGCCTCCCGGCGAGCGAGCGGCATCGTCACGTTGGTCGGGCACTGATGCGAGGGCGTCAGGTATACGTAGTCGCAGCGATCGAGCTCGGGCGTCAAGGCGAGGCCTGCGCCGTCGAGCGGCAGCGGGACGACGTTCGCCGTGCGCGCGGCGAAGATGTTGCGCGCATCCGGGTACCCGGGGTTCTCGATGCCGACGGTCGTGACCGCGTCGACCAGCAGCGTCGCGAGCAGAAAGAGTGCGTGCTGCGCGCCGACGGTCACGAGAATCTCGTCGGCTGTCACGAACACGCCGCGCCGCACGAGCAGGCGCGTCTGGATCTGCTCGATCAGAAGCGCGTCGTCGCCGTCGATCAGATCGACGGCCCAGCCGCGCACCTCGGCGGCGGAGGTTGCCTGCAGGCTGCATTCGCGCCAGCCCGGCATCGGCAGCTCGGCAGGATCGATCTGGCCGTAGATGAACGGATACGGAAAGCGCTGCCAGTCGCGCGGCTTCTCGATGTTGCGCTGGCCGGATACGGCGCCGCGAAAGCGCGGCCCCCACGCCGCCGCGGCCGGCACGCGCGTGCCGCTCGCCGGCTGTGGCGCGGCCCGACCCGCGACGATCTCGGGGTTGACGAAGTGGCCGCTGCGGCTTTTCGTCAGCAGATATCCTTCGTTGACGAGCAGCTCGTAGGCGAGGGCCACCGTATTGCGCGCGACGCCCAGCTGCGTCGCGAGCACACGGGTGGAGGGTAACGCGACGCCGACCGGGATGTGCCCGTCGAGGATCGCGGCCACGAGCATCTCGCGGATCTGCGCCTGCAGCCCGACCTTGCTGCGAAACGAAAGCTGGATCAGCTGGTTCCACATACGCTTGGGCGATCTGGCACCACGCCGCAACGGGGTCTGGCTCCTTGAACCTGCCGCGCGCCGGCGCTACAAAGGCATATCATTCACGACGAGCCGATGCTAGCACGCTGCCCTCGGGCGGCGCGCGACGTCTTCCTGGAGGTTTCACGATGGGCCATGCCGAATTCACGCTCCGCAATCAACCGGCGCAGAAGCCGCTTTCGCTCGACGAGTTCTGGATGCCGTTCACGCCGAACCGCGACTTCAAGGCCGACCCGAAGATCGTCGTCCGCGCCGAAGGGATGTACTACTGGAACGATCGCGGCGAGAAGATCATCGACGCGTCCTCCGGCCTGTTCTGCGTCGCGGCCGGCCACGGCCGCCGCGAAATCGCCGAGGCAGTGCACCGCCAGCTTTCCGAGCTCGACTTCGTCGCGCCGTTCCTGCGCGCCCATCCGAAGAGCTTCGAGCTCGCAACGCGCGTTGCCGAACTGACGCCCGGTGATCTCAACCGCGTGTTCTTCGTGAACTCGGGCTCGGAGTCCGTGGACACGGCGATGAAGGTCGCGCTCGCGTACCACCAGGCGCGCGGCCAGTCCGGGCGCACGATGTTCGTGTCCCGCGAGCGCGCGTATCACGGCGTCAATTTCGGCGGCGTGGCGCTGTCCGGCATCGTCAACAACCGGCGCAAGTACGGCCCCGGCATCGCCGGCGTCGTGCACATGCGCCACACGCACCTGAAAGAGAACCTGTTCACGCCCGGCGAAGGTGCGCACGGCGCGGAGCTTGCCGACGATCTCCTCCGGTTCGTGAACCTGTACGGCGCCGAGAACATCGCCGCTTGCTTCGTCGAGCCGATCGCGGGGTCCACCGGCTGCCTCGTGCCGCCCAAGGGCTACCTGGCGCGCCTGCGCGACATCTGCGATACGCACGGCATCCTGCTCGTGTTCGACGAGGTCATCACCGGGTTCGGCCGCACCGGCCAGCCGTTCGGAGCGCAGAGCCTCGGCGTCACGCCCGACATCATGACGATGGCCAAGGCGATCACCAACGCGGCGCAGCCGATGGGCGCCGTCGCCATTTCCGAGCGAATTCACGACACCGTGATGGGCGCCGCGCAGGACGGTGCGATCGAGTTCTTCCACGGCTACACGTATTCGGGCCACCCTGCTGCGTGCGCGGCCGGACTGGCGACGCTCGACATCTATCGCGACGAGGGGTTGTTCGAGCGCGCGCGGGAGCTCGCGCCCTACTTCCAGCAGTCGATCTTCTCGCTGCGCGGCGCGCCGCACATCACCGACATCCGCGGCTACGGCATGTTCGCCGCGTTCGACGTCGCCTCCGACGGCGTGCCCGGCCACCGCGGCCACGTCCTGCAGAAGAAGCTGTTCGAAAACGGCCTGAACCTCAAGACCACCGGCGATTGCGCGCTGATCGCGCCGCCGCTGATCGCCGAGAAATCGCATATCGACGAGATCACCGACATCTTGCGCAAGACTGTGGCCTCAATATAGGCTTCGTGCCCCACCATCCCAGGGAGACAGCTTCATGAAGCAGCTTTCGTGCATCGGATTCGTGCTTGCGTTCGCGGCGGGCGCCGCGTTCGCGCAGCAAAAGGAAGTGACGATTGCCTACCAGGACATGCTGGATCCCTATCGCGTCTCGCAGGAAGCGAAGGACCTCGAAAAGGCCACCGGCTACAAGATCAACTGGAAGCAGTTCGGCGGCGGCGGCGAGGTGATCAAGGCGATGGCGTCGGGCGGCGTCCAGATCGGCGAGGTGGGCTCCGCCGGGATTGCCGCCGCGGTATCGCGCGGCGAGCCCTATGAGCTGTTCTGGATCCTCGACGACATCGGCGACGCCGAGGCGCTCGTCGCGAAGAACGGCTCGGGCATCAACAGCGTCAAGGACCTGAAGGGCAAGAAGATCGCGATGCCGTTCAACTCGACGACGCACTTCCACACCATCGTCGCGCTCGAGCAGGCCGGCATCGACCCGAAGGACGTGCAGATCCTCAACATGCGACCGCCGGAAGTGCGCGCAGCATGGCAGCGCGGCGACATCCAGGCGACGTGGATCTGGGATCCGGTGCTCTCCGAGGTGAAGAAGGACGGCAAGGTGATCCTGACGTCGGGCAAGCTGTCCGCCGAAACCGGCAAGGCGACGTTCGACGGCTACATCGTCAACAAGGACTGGGCCAAGCAGAACCACGACTTCATGGTCAAGTTCGTCAAGGTGCTTGCCGCGGCCGACGAGCGGTATCGGACGAACAAGGCGAAGTGGACGGCCGACTCGCCCGAGGTCAAAGCGGTCGCGAAGTGGTCGGGTGCGAAGCCGGAGAATGTCCCGGAGGCCATGGCGCTGTACGGCTTCCCGACGCTCGCCGACCAGAACAGCAAATGGCTGGGCGGCGGCAAGAACAGCATCGCGGCCAAGGCGCTCGCAGCCACCGCGCAATTCCAGATGTCGCAGAAGCAGATCGAAAAGACGCTGCCCGACTACTCGGCGGTGGTCACCGATCAGTACGTCAAGGATGCGATGAAGTAGAACCAAGCATCCCGGCAACCTGCAAGCGGATCGGGACGTCGCGCACGTCCCGATCTTTTTTCCTCGCGCCATCCATGCCGTCGCGGTACTCTTGACGGCTTTCCGGTCACCGGCAGTTCCCTTTGAGCAAGCTCGAACTCCGCAACGTCAGCGTCAAGTACGCCGGCACCTCCGGTCGCACGACGCTCGCGCTGTCCAATGTCAACCTCGGCCTGAATCCGGGCGACTTCGTCGTCGCCCTCGGCGCGTCCGGTTGCGGCAAGACAACGCTGCTGTCGTGCATCGCCGGCTTCATGCAGCCTTCCGGCGGCGAAATCGTCCTCGATGGGCACCCGGTCCTCGGGCCGGGCGCCGAGCGCGGCGTCGTGTTCCAGAAGCACGCGCTGATGCCGTGGCTCGACGTCGTCTCGAACGTCGAGTTCGGGCTGCGGATGCGCGGCGTGCCGAGGGCGCAGCGCCGCGCGGTCGCGATGGACAAGCTGAAGCTCGTGGGGCTCGAGAAATTCGCGAGCTATCCGGTGTACCAGATGTCGGGCGGCATGCAGCAGCGCGTCGGGCTCGCGCGGGCTCTCGCGAGCGACCCCGAAGTCATGCTGATGGACGAGCCGCTCGGCGCGCTCGACGCGCTCACGCGCGAGCAGATCCAGGAGCTGATCCTCTACCTGTGGCAGGCGACGCGAAAGATGTTTTTTTTCATCACGCACAGCGTCGAGGAGGCACTGTTCCTCGCCACCGACCTGATCGTCATGACGCCGTCGCCGGGACGGATCGCGCACCGCTACAAGCTGAACTTCAGCCGGCAGTTCGTCGAATGCCGCGATGCGCGGAAGGTCAAGGCCGATCCCCGCTTCATCGCGCTGCGCGAAGAAGTGCTGCAGTTCATTCAGTCGGCGCCGCAGGACGAGGAAGCTGACGCTGCATGAGTGCCGACGTCACTCCGGCAGCCGCGGACGCCGCCCAGCCTCGCGATCGCGGCGACGACGCACGCGCAGCACGGTCCGACGAAAGCGGGTTGCGCGCGATCAAGGGCTACAGCCTGCCCGGCGAAGGGCCGAGCACGCTGATCAGCATCGTCACCGTGGTCGCGCTGGTCGTTCTCTGGTGGGTGGCGACGCACTTCGGCTGGATCAAGGACATCTTCCTGCCGACACCGGAAAAGATCTTCACGAGCTTCGGAGAGGCCTGGCGCGGCGAGATCCAGGGCGGCAAGCCGCTCTCCGAGCATTTCTGGTGGAGTCTCTATCGCGTCTTCGCGGCTTTCCTGCTCGCAGTCGTCACGGCGGTTCCGGTCGGCATCGCGATGGGGGCGTCGCGCATCGCGCGTGGGATCTTCGACCCGCCGATCGAGTTCTACCGGCCGCTGCCCCCGCTCGCGTACCTGCCGCTGATCGTGATCTGGTTCGGCATCGACGAGACGGCGAAGATCGTCCTGATCTTCCTGGCCTGCTTCGCGCCGCTCGCGATGGCGGCGCGCGCGGGCGTGCGCAGCGTCACGATCGAGCAGATCAATGCCGCCTATTCGATGGGCGCGTCGAAGTGGCAGGTGATCTGGCACGTGGTGATTCCCGCGGCGCTGCCGGAGATCATGACCGGCATGCGCATCGCGATCGGCTTCGGCTGGACGACGCTCGTCGCCGCCGAGATGGTCGCCGCGACGGTGGGCCTGGGCCAGATGGTGCTGAACGCGTCGAACTTCCTGCGCACCGACGTCGTCATCATGGGGATCATCGTCATCGGTGTCGTCGCGTATTTGTTCGACCTGCTGATGCGCTATGTCGAGCACCTCGTCGTGCCCTGGAAAGGCAAGGTGTGACGGCGGCGGCACTGAGGCTGCTGCCTTTCCTCGCCTGGCGTCACCGGGTCAATCGCGCGACGCTGCGGCTCGACCTGCTCGCCGGCCTGGTGGCGGCGGTGCTGGTGCTGCCGCAGGGCGTCGCGTTCGCAACGCTCGCCGGCATGCCGCCCGAATACGGCCTCTACGGCGCGATGCTGCCCGCGATCGTCGGCGCGCTGTGGGGCTCGTCGTGGCATCTTGTTTCCGGCCCGACCAACGCGACGTCCCTGATGGTGTTCGCGACGGTCAGCGCATTCGCGACGCCGTTCACGCCGGCCTACGTGTCGCTCGTGCTGACGCTCAATCTGATGGTCGGCCTCATCAAGCTCGGCCTCGGCGTCGCGCGCCTCGGCACGCTCGTGAACTTCATCTCGACCGCCGTCGTCATCGGCTTCACCGCCGGCGCCGGCCTGCTGATCATCGGCGCACAGTTGCGCAACTTCTTCGGCATCGACATCCCGCAGGACGCGAGCTTCCTGCTCGGCATCCGCAATTTCATCGCCCACATCGGCGAGACCGATCCGGCCATTCTCGCGGTCGGCGCCGTCACGCTGCTCGTCGCGCTCGCGGGCAAGCGCTTCCTGCCGCAGGTCCCCTACATGCTGACCGGCATCGTGGGGGGCGCCCTGTTCGCATGGCTGCTGCGCATGATCGGCGTCGCGCACGTGCCGACGATCGGCGAGCTGCCGTCTGCGGTGCCGCCGGTCTCCGTGCCGGACATGTCGCTGCACACGTGGCAGACGCTCGCGCCGATCGCGCTGGCGCTGACGGTGATCGGCCTGTCCGAGGCCATTTCCAGCGCACGCGCCGTCGCGCTCAAGTCGGGCCAGCGCATCGACGGCAACCAGGAATTCATCGGCCAGGGGCTCGCCAACATCGCCGGCTCGTTCACGTCCAGTTATCCGACGTCCGGCTCGTTCAACCGCACGGGCGCCAATTACGAAGCTGGCGCGCGCACGCCGCTCGCCTGCGTGTTTTCGGCTTTTTTCCTGCTCGCGATCCTGCTGCTCGTGCGGCCGCTGGCGACGTTCCTGCCCGTGGCCTCGATGGCTGCGGTGCTGTTCATCGTGGCGGCGGGACTGATAGACATCCGCGCCATGCGCCGCGTCTGGCGCACGAGCCGCACCGACGCGCTGACGATGGCCGTGACGTTCGTCGCGACGCTCACGATCAGGCTGGAAGTCGCTATCCTGGTCGGTGTACTCGTCTCGCTGCTGATCTATCTCAACTGGGCGAGACATCCGCAGGTGGTGCGCGTGGTTCCCGATCCGCGCGCGCAGCGCCGCTTTCGCGCGCCGGAGCCCGAGTCGCCGCTGTGCCCGCAGCTCGACATGCTGCGCATCGACGGCGCGCTGTTCTTCGGCTCCGTCGAGCACATTCGCGACGAGATCGAGGCAGCGCGCGAGGCGCGCCCCGCCACGCGTCACCTGCTGCTCATCGGCACGGGCGTCAACCTGATCGACAACGCGGGTGCCGAGCTGCTCGCGTGGCTCACCCGGTCGTTGCGCGAAAGCGGTGTCACGCTGTATCTGTGCAAATTCCGCCCGTCGGCGCTCGCGGTGCTCGAACGCGGCGGAGTGCTCGACGAGATCGGCGCCGGCCACGTGTACCCTGCGAAAGAGCAGGCCATCGCGTCGATCTACGCGAAGCTCGACGCCGCCAAGTGCGCCGCATGCACCGCGCGCATCTTCAGCGAATGCCAGGTGACGCTGCCCGACGGCAGCGTGCGCGATCGGCAGCGCCCGGAGCTTACTTTGGAGCCGCGAGGGAGCTAGGGCCCGGCATTACGGCCGCGACGCCTGTCGCAACCGTGCCGATAAGGTAAGGCTCGGGTGGATCGGGCGTCGGCTCCGCAGCCAGCGCATTGAACGGGAGTGCAACGGCGAGAGCGATGGCCGACGCGAGGCCGCGCAGATGGAAATGACGATGCATTGCATGCTCCGCGAGGAATCGATCGCGGAAGCTTCGCGCGCCAGGCGCTGCGCGGCCATCGGCCGTGCGCCCGAACGGGCGTAGGACAAAAGGACTTCGGGTCGAAAGCCGCGACTTCGCTGACTCAGAGTCGGGTTATGCGCGGCGGCGGGCGGCCGTCGCGCTTCGCCGCGTCGCGTCTTCGCGCATGAACATGAGCTCGGGCTTGATCTCGATGATCCGGCGCTCGGCGAACGACTTCGAATCGATGATGCGGAACGCCTCGCCGAGCAGGCCTTCGACGTTCTGGCGCACCATCAGCACGGGAAACGTCAGCACGCTCGCAAACGGATCGAAGTCGTAGCAGCCGAACGCGCAGCGCGTGAGCTCGTCGGCCGGCAAGGTCTTCAGGAATCGGACGACGCCTTCCAGCGCGATCGTCGAGTTGATGAACAGCGCGCGCGGCAGGCCGCCGAGGCGGCGATAGAGCGCGCGCAAGGCGGCTTCCGCGAGCTCGCCCGCGTAGCCGCAGGCATCCACCTGGTCTGCGTCGATCCGCCCGAAGTGCGTGCGGACGGCATCGGCGAAGCCGTCCATCCGCCGCCGCGTCGCGTAGTCGGTCGCGATGCCTCCGACGAAATACGGCTTGTCCCGGCGCGCCGCGCGCACCGGCTTCGAGCGCTCGATCAATGCCTGCGTCAGCTGTTGCGCGCCCCAGTAGTTGTCGCTGATCACCGACGTCGCGCGCGTGCCCGGAAGATCGACGTTGACGTGCGCGACGCCGTGGCTCGCGCAGAGGCGGCTCAATGAGTCGGGATCCGTCGCGCCGGCGACGACCAGATACTCGATGCGATACGAGATCAGCGTATTGACGGTTTCGACCTCGAGCGCCGGGTCGCGCAGCGTCGACACGACGATCGGATACCAGTGGCGCTCGCGGGCGAGCCGCTCGAACGCCTGCGACATCCCGCTGAAGAACCGATTGTCGTGCATCGGAATGATCATGCCGATCAGCCCCGACCGGTTCTTGCGCAGGCCGCTCGCCTGCCGGTTCACGTTGTACTTGTGCGCCGCGGCCAGGCGCTGCACCTTTGCGGCCGTCGCCTCGGCGATCCTGCGCTCCTTCCAGTTGCCGTTCAGCACCGCGCTGACGGTCGACGCGGAAACGTGCGCGAGCCCGGCCAGGTCGTAGATCGTGAATCTGCGCTTGTTCATGCGGCAAGTGGGTTGCGCCGGCTCCGGCCGGATGGCACAATCGATTGTGCAAAGTAGCGCGCACGCATGCGCGAAGTCAAGGCCCTCCACCACAGGATTCCGCCGATGCCGAAGGCGAACGAGACGCCCGAACCGCCGTTCCAGGGGAGCATCGGCACGACGTGGCAGGATTCGACGCCCTGGTGGCCGCAGCCCGCGACGCCGCGCCGCGACGCGCCGAACATCGTACTCGTGCTGTTCGACGACGTCGGCTTCGGCAGCTTCGGCTGCTATGGCGCCGAGATCGCCACACCCGCGATCGACGCGCTCGCGCAGCGCGGATTGCGCTACAACAACTTCCACGTCACGCCGCTGTGCTCGCCGACGCGCGCGGCGCTTCTCACCGGCCGGAATCATCACAGCGTCGGCATGGGGTTCCTCGCCAACGCCGACAGCGGCTATCCGAATTCGCGGGGCCACGTCACGAAGCAGGCGGCAACGATCGCCGAGATGCTGCGCGCGGCCGGCTACAACACGATGTGCACCGGCAAGTGGCACCTGGCGCCGATCGATCACACGAGCGCCGCGGGCCCGTACGACCAATGGCCGCTCGGTCGCGGCTTCGAGCGCTATTACGGTTTCCTCGACGCGCTGACCGACCATTTCTATCCCGACCTCGTCCACGACAACCATCGCGTCGATCCGCCGAAAACGCCGGAGGAAGGCTACCACCTGACCACGGACCTGATCGATCACGCGATCGCGTTCGTCCGCGACCAGGTGTCGGCGTCGGGCGAGCGGCCGTTCTTCCTGTACGTGCCGTTCGGCACCGCACACTGCCCGCATCAGGCGCCGCAGGCGTTCCTCGACAAGTATCGCGGCACGTACGACGAGGGATGGGACGTGATTCGCCGCCGCCGCTTCGAGCGGCAGCTCGCGCTCGGCATCGTCCCGCAGGGCACCGAGTATCCCGGACGCAACGACGGCGTGCCCGCGTGGGATTCGCTGTCGGCGGATGAGAAGCTGGTCGCGGCGCGGCTGCAGGAGGCGTTCGCGGCCATGGTCGATCACACCGACCACGAGCTCGCACGGCTCGTCGCCTGCCTGCGGGAAATCGGCCGCTACGACAACACGATCTTCGTCGTGCTGGCGGACAACGGCGCAAGCCAGGAAGGCGGCGCCGGCGGCACGACCAACATCGTCGCCTACGAGAACGGTCAGCAGCCGAGCCTCGAGTTCAATCGCGCACGCCTCGACACCATCGGCGGCCCGCGCAGCCAGACCAATTATCCGCAGGGCTGGGCGCAGGCCGGCAATACGCCGCTGCGCCGCTACAAGCAGAACACGCATGCCGGCGGCATCCGTGCGCCGCTCGTCATCGCGTGGGAAGCCGGTCTTGCCGGCAACGGTGAGATCCGCACGCAGTTCCATCACGCGATCGACATCGTGCCGACGCTGCTCGACCTTGCGGGCGTCGAGGCGCCCGCGACGTACAGCGGCGTTCCGCAACTGCCGGTGCACGGCGTCAGCCTGCGCTACTCGTTCACCGATGCCACGGCGCCGTCAGCGCGGAAGACGCAGTATTTCGAGATGTTCTCGCACCGCGCGATCGTTCACGACGGCTGGAAGGCGGTGTCCTTTCACCGGCGCGGCCGCGGTTACGAGGACGACGCGTGGGAGCTCTACCGGCTCGACACCGATTTTTCCGAGTGCCGCGACCTCGCGCGCTCCGAGCCGCAGGTGCTCGAGCGCCTCGTCGCGCAATGGTGGGTCGAGGCCGGCAAGTACGGCGTGCTGCCGCTCGACGACCGCGGCTTTCCCGAGCGCGCCGTCCGCTACCAGAGCAAGGGCTCGCCGCGGCTTCGCAACCGGTTTTCGCTGTATCCGGGCATGAGCCGCATTCCGAGCGGCGCCGCGCCGTTGTTCGTCGATCGCTCGTTTCGCATCGTCGCGCATCTGCATCCGTCCGAATCCGTACCCGAAGGCGTCGTCGTGTCGCTCGGCGACCTCTCCGGCGGCTTCACGCTGTTCGTGCGCGACCGCCGGCTCGTGTTCGAATACAACTGCGAGGGAACGCCCTGCCGCGTCGAAAGCGCCGCTTCTGCGGTAGACGCGCGTTCGCACACGCTCGAGCTCGCGTTCACCCGCACGCAGAACCTCGCGGGCGAGGCGACGCTGCTCGTCGACGGGCGGCCGGTCGGATGCGGCGAGATTCCGCGAACGGCGAAATGGTTCATCTCCTGGTCCGCCCTCGACGTCGGCCGCGATTCGCTCTCGCGCGTGTCGGATGTGTACGCCGACGCCTTTCCGTTCACGCCCGGTGCGCTGGCGCGCGTGGATTTCGAGCTCGAGCCGGTGACGCAGCCGGTCGATCACGCCCCGATCGATTGATGCGGCCCTTGCGCTCACGTGCCGGCGGCTCGACGGCTTCGTTCTGGCGCCGCGAGCCCGGGCCGATCGCGTGGCTTGCGATCGCGATGTCGTTCACGGCGGCATGCATTGCGCTCTGGTGGTTCGTCACGCGGCCGGGAGGTCCGGTGTCGCCGCTGTTCCTGCCGCCACCGATGGACGTCGTCGATGCATTCGTGCGCCTGCTCGCGCGGCCGTACCTCGGCAGCACGCTCGGCCGCCACATCGCGTCGAGCCTGTCCGTCGTCATCGGCGGCTGGCTCGCCGCGGGTCTCGTCGGCCTGCCACTCGGCATTGCGATGGGCTGGTGGCGCAAGGCACGCTGGATCGCCTTCCCGATTTTCCAGCTGCTGCGCCCGATCCCGCCGCTCGCGTGGATTCCGCTTGCGATCCTGTGGCTCGGCATCGGCGATTCGGCGCGCATCTTCGTCGTCTTCATCGCCGCGATCGTACCGTGGGTGATGAACTCGATGCAGGCCGTGTATTCGATCGACGGCCTGCTCGTGCGCGCGGCAATGACGCTCGGCGCGAGCGATCGCCAGATCCTGACGCGCGTCGTGTGCCGAACCGCTCTCCCGACACTCGTGGCCGGCGCCCGCATCGCGCTCGGCAACGCCTGGACGACGCTCGTCGCGGCCGAATTGCTCGCGGCGACGTCGGGCCTTGGCTACATCGCGCTCAACGCGTCACGCACGCTGGAGATGGGCATTCTGCTGGTCGCGATGGCCATCATCGGCATCCTGGGCGCTTCCTTCGCGATCGGCATGCAGCTTCTGACGCGGCTCGTTGCGCCGTGGTCGGCGACATGACGGCGATGCCGGGGCCGCGGCGGCGCACAGGATCGTCGGTCCCGCAGCCTGCGCTTTACGGCGCGCTCGCGCTGACGGCGCTGTTCGCCGGATGGTGGCTCGCCACCGCCATTCCGGGCGTCGTCTCGCCGCGCGTGCTGCCGTCGCCGCTCGACGTCGTCGCGCGCTTTTTCTTCCTCGCGATCGAGCCGTTCAGCGGCAGCACGCTCGAAGGCCACGCGATTGCATCGCTGACGCGGTGGCTCATCGGTGTGCTGGCCGCGCTGGGGCTCGGCATTCCGATCGGCGTGCTGCTCGCCTGGCTGCCGCCGTGCCGGGCGGCGATCACGCCGATCTTCGAGCTGCTGCGCTACATCCCTCCGTTCGCATGGGTACCGATCGCCGTGCTGTGGCTCGGCGCGACGACGGCGACGCAGGCGCTCATCGTGTTCATCGCGGCATTCCCGGCGTGCGTCATCAACACCCAGCTCGGAGTGAGCCAGGTCGAGCCGATCCTGCTGCGCGCGGCGAAGACGCTCGGCGCGGGTCCGTGGACGACGCTTCGCCGTGTCGTGCTGCCGGTCGCCGCGCCGAGCATCTTCACCGGCGTACGCATCGCGTTCGGCAATGGCTGGATGGCGCTGGTCGGCGCCGAGCTCGTCGTCGGCAAGCAGGGGCTCGGCTTCCTGATCTCGCAGGGCCAGATCAACGATTCCGTCGCGACGATCTTCGTCGGCATGATGGCGATCGGCGCGCTCGGCGCGGCGATCGACGCCCTGCTGCAGCGCGCACAGCGCGTGATCCTGCCGTGGAAAACCGCGAGCGTGCGGCCGCTCGAATGACGACGAGCGACCCGTCTGCGCAGGCGCGCGCGACGCCGAAGATGGAAGCGAGAGGCATCTCGAAAACGTTTCATACGCGAGCCGGCGACATCGTGGCGCTCGACCGCTGCGATCTCGCCATCGGCCAGCGCGATTTCGTGACGGTCGTGGGTCCGTCCGGTTGCGGCAAGTCGACGCTGATGATGATCGCCGCCGGGCTCGACGCCCCGTCGACCGGCGAGATCCTGGTCGACGGCCGCCCCGCGGGACCGGCAGGACCGCAGCGCACAGTCGTATTCCAGCGCTTTGCGCTGTTTCCGTCCGAAACCGTCGCGGAAAACATTGCTTTCGGGTTGCGCGTCGCCGGCATCGACCGAGCCGAGCGCGACCGGCGCGTCGACGAGCAGCTCGCGTTCATGCGGCTGGCGCAATTCCGTGACGCGTATCCGCACGAGCTGTCGGGTGGCATGCAGCAGCGGGTGGCGATCGCGCGCGCGCTCGTCGTGCGTCCGGAGATCCTGCTGATGGACGAGCCCTTCGGCGCGCTCGACGCGCAAACGCGCACCGTGCTGCAGGAGGAAGTGTCGCGGCTGGCGCGGGAAATGAACTACACGGTGATGTTCATCACGCACAGCGTCGAGGAGGCCGTCTACCTCGGCGATCGGGTCGTCGTCATGTCGGCGCGACCCGGCCGCATCAAACGGGATCTCGCCGTGCCGCGCGACGCGGCATGGCGCGGCCTCGAAATCGAGGAGGCGAGCAATCACGCCGACTTCATCGACATCAAGCGCGAGATCTGGGAGCTGATCCGTACCGAGATCGTGCGCCAGTAGTCAGGACGTCTCAACGCACCACGAGGAGGGCATTCATGAAGGTCGCAAGTCGCATTTCCATGCTCACGGTCGCGCTCGCGGCGGCAACCGTGATTGCGTTCCAAAGCAGCGCGGCGGAGGCGCAGGCGCCGGTGCAGATCACCGCGATGAGCCAGGCCAACGAAGCGGGCTTTCCGCTGTGGCTCGCGAACAAGCTCGGCTACCTGAAGGATAACGGCGTGCAGGTGAAGATCCAGTACTTTCCGAACGGCGGCGCGGCGCTCGCCTCGGGAGCGGCAGGCGACTGGCAGGCGGGCTGGATCGGCGCGCCGCCGGCGATCACCGGTTGGGCGAAGTTCGGCCTGATTCCGGTCGGCACGATGATGAAGGAGGACCGCAACATCAAGCTCATCATGCGCGCGGACGCGCTGAAGGGCAGCTCGCCGAAAGAAGTGCTGCAGACGAAGCCGATCGGCACGGTGCCGAACAGCACGTGGAGCCAGGTGCTGTTCGCCTGCGCGAAGCACTTCGGCGTCGATCCCGCGAAGATGAAGATCGTGCCGCTCGAGCCGCCGGTCACGCGCCAGTCGCTGCGCTCCGGCGACGTCGCATCGGGCACCACCGACTCGTCGCCCGACATGGAGCTCGTCAACGACAAGGCGAACTTCGAGGTGGTGTGCGACGGCGCGATCGCCCACACGTCGGTCGTCGATCCGTACATCGTGACGCGCCGCTTCGCCACCGAGCATCCGGGCGCGGCCGCGGGATTCATCAGCGCCGTCTACAAGGCCAACGAGCTCATCATGGCCGACCGCACGAAGGCCGTCGCCTACCTGCTCGAGTATTACAAGGACGTCGGCATCGACGGCAGCGAGGCGAAGGCACGCTACACGCTCGGCTACCGCGACTACCAGACGCTCGACCAGGCGCTCGCGGACATGAAGAGCGGCGCGACCGAAAAGGCATTGACCGAGACGGCGCAAGTGTTCGTCGCCGGCGGCGCCTACGACAAGGTGCCCGACTTGAAAAGCGCGGTCGCCGCGGGATTGCCGATCCTCGAGGCGGCAAAGAAGCTGCGGAAGTAGGCAGCACGGGCGCGCAACCGCGCCGACTGCCGCGCGCGCCCGGTTGCGCGGCGCCGGGTGCGCTGGCACAATCGATTGTGCACTGTAGCGCGCAGTTGTCGGAGGAGTGTCACCCGTGGCGAGCAGGAATCCCGACCGGCCGAACATCCTGTTGATCGTCAGCGACGACCAGGGCGCGTGGGCGCTCGGGTGCGCGGGCAATGACGAGATCCGCACGCCGGTGCTCGACGATCTCGCGCGAAACGGCGTGCGCTTCGCCAATTTCTTCTGCACGTCGCCGGTCTGCTCGCCGGCACGCGCGTCGCTTCTGACCGGCGACATTCCGTCCCGACACGGCGTGCACGACTGGATCCGCGTCGGCAGCGTCGGTGCGAACCGCGTCGACTATCTCGCCGGCCAGACGCTCGTCACCGACGTCTTCGCCGCGGCCGGCTATCGCTGCGGGCTCGTCGGCAAATGGCACCTCGGCGCGAGCGACGTGCCGCGCCCGAATTTCGTCAAGTGGTTCGCGCATCAATCGGGCATGGGGCCCTACTACGGCGCGCCCATGATCGACCACGATCGCCCGTGCACGGTCGATGGCTACCTGTCCGATGCACTCGCCGATGTCGCATGCGACTTCCTGCGCGACGAGGCGCGGCGGCCGGAGCCATTCTGGCTGTCGCTGTGCTTCACCGCGCCGCATTATCCCTGGATCGACAGCCATCCGAAGGCCTACACCGATCTGTACGCCGATTGCGCGTTCGCGTCGTGCCCGGACGAGCCGCCGCATCCGTGGTTCATCGGCGGCAACGCGGCGCTCGACAAGGGGCGCCGCGAGCGCCGCGCGAGCCTGATTGGCTATTTCGCGGCAGTAAGCGCGATGGACGCCGCGATCGGCCGCGTGCTGGCCGAGCTCGACGCGCAGGGGCTTGCGCAAAGCACGCTCGTCGTGTTCATGGGCGACAACGGCATGAACTGCGGCCATCACGGCATCTGGGGCAAGGGCAACGGGACGCGGCCGCAAAACATGTACGACACGTCGGTCAGGGTGCCGTGCATTGCGTCGCAGCCGGGCCGCATACCCGCGGGGCGCACGAGCGAGGCGCTGCTGTCGGGCTACGACCTGTTTCCGACACTCGTCGAGTACGCCGGCATTCGCTGCGATTCCGAGCGCCCGAAGCCGGGACGCAGCTTCCGCGGCGTGCTGGATGGTCGCGACGACATGGAGGAAGCGCCGGTCGTCGTCTTTGACGAATACGGTCCGGTGCGCATGGTGCGAACGCGCGATTGGAAATACGTGCATCGCCATCCGGACGGTCCGCACGAGTTGTTCGATCTCGCGGCGGATCCCGGCGAGCGCACGAACCGCATCGCCGATCCGGCGGCGGCCGCGATGCGCGAGTCGCTTGCGCGCCGTCTCGACGACTGGTTCTCCGTGTACGTCGATCCGATCCGCGACGGCGTCGACAAGGGCGTCACCGGATGCGGGCAGTTGGGCCGGCTCGAACCCGGCGCCAACACGGCCATGTTCGCCGACTCGCACCTGAGCAACACCGACTGGGACCTGTGGGTTCCCGCCAGCGACGAGCAGACGCCGTCCTACGCGGGCAAAGGAGAATCGGACTCATGAGCAATCGAATGACCGCCATCGTCTGCCACGCGCCGGAAGACTACCGCGTCGAAAAGATCGCGCGGCCCGTGGCAGGCCCGCGCGAAATGGTGATTCGCATCGGCGCCTGCGGCATCTGCGCGAGCGACTGCAAGTGCTGGTCGGGCGCGAAGATGTTCTGGGGAGGCAACGGAGCCCTGCCCTGGGTCAAGGCGCCGGTCGTGCCGGGACACGAATTCTTCGGCTACGTCGAAGATCTGGGCGGGGGCGCCGCCGAGCACTTCGGCGTCGCAAAAGGCGACCGCGTGATCGCGGAGCAGATCGTGCCTTGCGAACGCTGTCGTTATTGCCGGTCGGGCAAGTACTGGATGTGCGAGGTGCACAACATCTTCGGCTTCCAGCGCGAGGTCGCCGACGGTGGAATGGCGCAATACATGCGCATCCCGCCGACGGCGATCGTGCACAAGATCCCGCCCGAGCTGCCGCTCGAAGATGCAGCGATCATCGAGCCGCTCGCATGCGCGATCCATGCGGTGAATCGCGGCGACATTCAATTGGACGACGTCGCCGTCATCGCCGGATGCGGGCCGATCGGCCTCATGATGGTGCAGGTCGCGAAACTCAAGACGCCGAGAAAGCTCGTGGCCATCGACATGGTCGACGAGCGGCTCGCGCTCGCGAAGCGATACGGCGCAGACGTCACGATCAATCCCGGCGAGGAAGACGCGCTCGCGACGATCAAGCGCCTGACGGACGGCTACGGCTGCGACGTCTACATCGAGGCCACCGGCGCACCGACCGGCGCGGTGCAGGGGCTCGACCTGATCCGCAAGCTGGGCCGCTTCGTCGAGTTCTCGGTGTTCGGAAAGGACACCACCGCCGACTGGTCGATCATCGGCGACCGCAAGGAGCTCGACGTGCGCGGCGCCCACCTCGGCCCGTACTGCTACCCGATCGCGATCGACCTGCTCGCCCGCGGCCTCGTCACGTCGCAGGGGATCGTCACGCACGACTATCCGCTGGAACGCTGGGACGAGGCGATCGCGGTCGCCAATTCGCTCGATTCGATCAAGGTGTTGATGAAGCCCACCCCACAGGAGGACGCATGAACCGCACACGCCGCACGCTGGTTGCCGCCGCCGCAACGCTCGCCCTCGCAACCGGCAGCGCGCTCGCAGCCGACCCCCCCGGCAAGGGCATCACGATCAACATCGGCTATTTCCCAGTGGTATCGCCTGTGCCGATCATGCGCGCGCAGCACCTGTTGGAAGACAAGGGCTACACGGTCAACTGGGTGCCGATCACGCAGGGCCTGCCGGGCGCCGCGAGCGCCGTCGCCGCGGGCAAGCTCGACATCGCGTGGGGCAACAGCATCTCGGCGGTCGTCATCTTCTCGCAATCGCCGGAAGCGGCGCAGTTCGTCGGCCAGTCGTTCATCAACGCCAACGTGACCGTCGTCGCCACGAAGAGCCCGATCAAGAGCGCGAAGGACATCGTCGGCAAGAAGGTCGTGGTCAGCGGCATGAAGACGGCATCGACGCTGTTCTTCCAGATAGGGCTGAAGAAGGCCGGCGTGGATCCGAGCGCCAACGAGTACTTCGTGTCCGGCACGGGCCCCGGAATGGTCGGCGTCCTCGATTCGGGGGGCGCCGAAGTGGTCGCAGGCTACGTGCCGTACGTCGCCGACATGGAGTTGAAGAAAATCGGCCGCGTGCTGTTCACCGGCTCCGATGCGATCGGCCGGCCCGCCCCGGGCGACGGCTTCATCGCCAGCACCAAGTTCATCAAGGAGCAGCCGGAGGCGGTCAAGGACGTTCTGCGCGCGCAATTCGCGGCGACCGATTTCATCAAGTCGCATCCGAACGAGGCGTACAAGCAGATGGCCGAATTCGCGAAGGTGGACGAGGCCGCCGTGCGCTACTCGTTCGAGAAGAATCTGATCGGGGTTGCATCGAGCTACGTTCCGGACGTCGAAGGCATCGTCGCGACGGTGGCGGTCGCGCAGGAGCTGGGCTTCGCGCCGCAGGGCGTCGACCTGCCGACATATGCGAAGAAATTCGAGAACACCGAGCTCGCAAAGGAAGTGCTCGCGAAGCCGAAATGATCCGCAACGCGATCGCAGGCCTGCGTGGTGGCGGTCGCTGAGGCCACCGCCGCCACGCCGCGCGCGCCCAGGCTCGGGCCGCACGCAACCGCGTGGATCCTCGGCTCGCTCGGCGCACTGCTCGCGCTGGCGGCGTGGACGCTGCTGTCGCAATGGCTCGCGACCGGCGGCGGCGTCATCAATCGCCTGCCGCCGCCCGCCAAGGTGGCGCGCGAGCTCGTGCAGTACGCGGCGGGCGATCTCGGCCGCGATCTCGCGTTCAGCCTGCGCGTCTTCGTCATCGGCTGGCTCGTCGGAGCGGCATCGGCCACGGTGTGCGGGCTGCTGCTCGGGCGGGTCGCATGGGCCGGGCGGATTTTTCTTCCGATCGTCGAAGCGATACGTCCCGTCTCGAGCATCGCCTGGGTGCCGCTGTCGGTCGTGTGGTTCGGATTCGGCTTGACGAGCAAGATATTCCTGGTTGCGCTCGCCGTGTTCCTGGTGGTGATCGTCTATGCCGTCGACGGCTCGCGCCGCATCCCTGCCGACCTCGCGCGCACGGCGACGATGCTCGGCATGAACGGCTGGCAGCGCTTCCGCAGCCTGATCCTTCCGGGCACGCTGACCGAGGTGCTGATCGGCTCGCGCGTCGCACTGATGGCCGGCTGGGGAACGGTGATCGTCGCCGAGCTGGTCGCCGCCGATTCGGGGCTCGGCGCGCACCTGATCGCCGTGCAGCAAAGCTACGACGTGCCGGACGTGATGGCGACGATGGCGTGCTTCGGCGTCGCGGGCTTGCTGATGAACGCGCTGTTTTCCGCGCTCGAGCGGCGGCTCGTGCCGTGGCGTCACGACAGCGGAGACGTCGCGCAATGATCGGATTCGTGCGCAACCGCGTGCTCTTGCCCGTGGTGGGCGTGCTGACCGTGCTCGCGGTCTGGGAAGCGACCGTCGTTTTCTACCGGCTGCCGCCGATCGTGCTGCCGTCCCCGTGGGCCGTGGCGGCCACGCTCGCCGATCTCGTCGGCACCTACGCGTTCTGGCGCGACGTTGCGGTCAGCCTGTATGAATTCGTCGCGGGCTATGCGATCGGGGTCGTGCTCGGCGTCGCGGTGGGCTTGCTGATCGGCGAATGGCGCGTCTTCCGCCTGACGGTCACGCCGGTCGTCGAATCGCTGCGGTTCATCGTTCCGTTCGCGTGGATTCCGCTGACGATCCTGTGGTTCGGCACGAGCTTCACCGGCAAGATCGTCCTCGTCGCCTACGCCGTGTTCTTCGTGATGGTCGTTTCGACGGCACGTGCGATCGCGCACGTCGAGCCGACGCTCACGCGCGTCGGCACGATGCTCGGCATGGGGCCGTGGCAGCTCGCGCTGCGCGTGCATCTGCGCGCCGCCGCGCCCACGCTCGCCAGCGCGGCGCGCGCGGCCGCGGCCATCGGCTGGATCGCCGTCGTGGCGGCCGAATACATCGGGGCGAGCGCCGGCCTCGGCCTCATGATCACCAACGCGGCCACGTCGCTCGCGACGCCGGTGGTGATCGCGGGCATGATCGTGATCGGGCTGATCGGCGCAGGCGTCAGCGCGCTGATCGGCTGGCTCGCACGCAGACAGTTGGTCGATCGATGAGCGCGGGTGACCTGGTGCTCGATCGCGTGTTTCACCACTACTTTTCCGCGGGGCGCCGCGTCGACGTACTGAACGACGTCTCGTTCCGCGTCGGCGCAGGCAGCGTCGCGTGCGTCGTCGGTCCCTCGGGCTGCGGCAAGAGCACGCTGCTCGGTCTCGCGGCCGGGCTCCTGCGGCCCGCAGGCGGCTCGCTGACGTGGGACGACGCAGCGGTGCGGATGGGACCGAACCAGCACCTCGGCATGGCGTTCCAGCAGCCGGGACTCTTTCCCTGGATGACGGTGCGCCAGAACGTCGCCATCGGCCTCTCCACGCGCGGCCGCAGCCGGCGCGACGCGCGCGCGATCGCCGACGAATTCCTCGACACCGTAGGCCTCTCCGAATTCAAGGACGCGTATCCGAGCCATCTGTCGGGCGGCATGGCGCAGCGCGTCGGCATCGCGCGCGCGCTTGCGCTGAAGCCGCGGCTGTTGCTGCTCGACGAGCCGTTCGCCGCCGTAGATGCGTTCACGCGGCTCAAGCTGCAGCAGGAATTCAAGTCGCTGCTGCGGCTCAATCGCCCGACCGTGGTGTTCGTCACGCACGACGTGCCCGAGGCGATCGCGCTCGGCGACGTCATCGTCGTCATGACGCAGCGCCCGGCGACGGTACAGCGGATCATCCCGGTCGCGCGCGAGGATCGCGATCGCGCGAGCCCCGCATACGGACGAAAGCTCGCCGAGACGCTCGAGTGCCTCGGCGTGAAAAGCGAGAACGAGGAATCGTGATGAGCGAATACGTCGTCGGCGTCGACATCGGCACTCAGAGCACGAAGGCGATCCTGACCGACGGGCGCGGACGCATCGTCGCGCAGCACGGCACCGGATACCGCCCCGACACGCCGCGCCCGCTGTGGGCCGAGCAGTGGCCTGCGGTATGGCTCGATGCCGTGCAGGCGTCCATTGCGGCCTGTGTCGCGCAGGCGAAAACGGTGGACGCCGGCTTCGCCGCCGGCGACGTGCGCGCGATCTGCATCGGAGGCCTCTACGGCGGCTCGGGCATCCCGGTCGATTCGGAAATGCGCCCGCTCCACCCGTGCCTGATATGGATGGATCGCCGTGCCACCGCCGAAGTCGACTGGGTGCGTGCGACGCTCGACATGGAGCGCCTTGCGAAAGTCACCGGCAATGGCGTGGACAGTTACTACGGCTACACGAAGATGCTGTGGCTCAAGAATCGGCGCCCGGATGTCTTCGGGAAGACGCGCTGGTTCGTGCCGCCGAACGCGTTCGTCATCCATGCGCTGACCGGGGAGCTTGCGGTCGATCGGTCGTCGGCCGGCAACATCGGCGGCGTCTACGATCTCGCGGCCGGGACGTGGTCGGGCGAGATGCTCGACACGCTCGGCATCCCGCGCGACATGATGCCGCCGCGGCTCGTCGCCTCGACCGACGTGGTGGGCGGGCTCACGGCCAACGCCGCGGAGCGCCTGGGATTGCGCGCAGGCACCCCCGTGATCGCCGGAGGCGTCGACGCCGCCGTGGCAACGTTCGCGGCCGGCGTCACGCGCCCGGGGCAGCACGTCGCGATGATCGGCTCGAGCATGTGCTGGGGCTACATCACGCGCGACGTCGACGCGCGTCACGGCCTCGTCAGCATGCCGTACGTGTTCGGCGACGCGCGCGACACGTACGTCTTCGGCGGCGCGATCACGGCGGGCGCCGCGGTCACGTGGTTCCGCGACGAGTTCGCGCGCGACGCGGCGGCTGCAGCGCGCGAGCGTGGCGGCGACGTGCACGACGTGCTCGACGCGGAAGCGCGCGAGATCGCCGCCGGCGCCGAGGGCGTGCTGTTCCTGCCCTACCTGATGGGCGAGCGCAGTCCGATCTGGGACGCGAAGGCGAGCGGCGCGTTCGCGGGACTCTCGCTGTATCACCGGCGCGCGCACCTGTATCGCGCGGTGCTCGAAGGCGTCACGTTCGCGCTGCGGCACAACATCGAGGCGGGCGCACGGGGCGCAGCCTCGCTCGACGAGCCGCTGATCGTCGTCGGCGGCGCCGCGCATTCCGACCTGTGGATGCAGATCATCGCCGACGTCACGGCGCGACCGGTGCTGACGATCGCAGAGGACGTCGAGGCGGCCATGGGTGCCGCGCTGCTCGCGGCCTATGGCGCGAAACTCGTCAGCGCGGACGACGTGCGCCGCGGCTGGGTGACCCTCGCGCCGCGTGCGCAGCCGCGCGCGGCGCAGACGGCGGCCTACGACCGGATGTTCGCGTCTTACAAGGCGCTCTACCCTGCACTACGATCGACGATGCACGACCTCGCCGATCAGCGACCGCCGCCGACGTAGAAGACCCCCCAGATCCGGCCGGCCTGGTGGTGGGTGACGTATAGAGATCGAGCCTCGGTCTGGAATGGAACGAGGATGCGGTGTCGGCGCCCCTTGCCGAAGCGTGACCGCTCAACGGTGTAAATGGGATTGCCGTCGAGCTCGTTCTGCTCGTGGAGCCCGGACCACGTCCGGCGGCAACGGCATGCTTCGAAGGCGGAAACCGGATGGCGAGCGCCGGCCGGACGACGCGTTCCAAATAGTCGTGGTCGATGTCGAAGTTGTAGCCGCGCGGCTCGTCCGAATTCACGAGACCGCCCGCCGCATTGGACGATGCAGCCGGCCGCGAGCGTGTCGCCCGACGCAATGCGCATCGCCCGTGCGACGCCGCCGCCATGCCGTCGCATGCGCCGATGTTACCGCCGCCGGAATAGTCGGCATCGCGGGAGCGAATCCTCCAGCGCGCCCGATGCAGCCCCGGGCATACGCTTGGTTGCGGTGGCAGGAAGCGAAACGCCATCCGCAGCTTACGACAGAGAGATCCGTCATGAACACCACGATCGTCCACCGCGCCGTCACGCGCGCGCTGACCGCATTGCTTCTCGTCGGCGCCCCCGTACATGCGGAAGACCCGTCCCCCTCGACCTTGCTCGCTCCGAACGCGACGGGCATCGAAGGCACGTACTCCACCACCGGGTCGATCGATTTTGGCAACCCCTTCTTCCAGAGCCTGGGCGGCAACGGCCGCGCGTGCGTCACGTGTCACCAGCCGAGCGCGGGTTGGACGATAACGCCGGAGAACGTCCGCGCACGGTTCGAGGCGACCGACGGGACGGATCCGATCTTCCGCACCAACGACGGTTCCGTGTCGCCGGACGCGGACGTGTCGACGCTCGAGGCCCGGCGCGCGGCCTACGCGTTGCTGCTCGACAAAGGGTTGATCCGCGTCGGTCTCCCGGTGCCCGCCGACGCCGAGTTCGAGCTCGTTGCGGTCGACGACCCGTATGGCTACGCGCACGCCGGCGATCTCTCGCTATTCCGGCGGCCGTTGCCGGCCACCAATCTCAAGTTCCTGAGCACGGTGATGTGGGATGGACGGGAGACGTTCACCGATCCCGCCTCGACCGATTGCATCCTGGGCTCGACGGCATGCTTCGCGTCGATTCACTTCGATCTTTCCGATCAGGCGAGCGGCGCGACGACCGGGCATGCTCAGGCACCGCAGCCGACGGCCGAGCAGCGCGAAGCGATCGTGGCCCTCGAGACAAGCCTGTTCTCGGCGCAGATCTTCGACGACGCCGCAGGCCGTCTCACGACGTATGGTGCACAAGGCGGCCCCGAGAGTTTGAGCACGCGCGACTTCTATTTCGGCATCAACGATGTCGTTTCCAACGACTATCGATCCGGCGCATCGTTCGACCCGAACGTCATGCGCCTCTACGACGCCTGGGAGCGCGGCAGGCGCACGCCAGTGGGCAGCGACGCCGCGTTGCGCGTCGACGCGCGCGCCGCGGTGTTTCGCGGTCAGCGGCTGTTCAATTCGAAACATATCCGCATCAGCGGCGTCGCCGGGCTCAACGATGATCTCGGCGTTCCCATCCTCGACGGCACCTGCAGCACCTGCCATGACACGCCGCACGCCGGCAGCCATTCGATACCGGCGCCGCTCGATCTCGGCCTCGCCGACGCGTCGCGCCGCACGCCCGATCTTCCGCTCTACACGCTGCGCAACAAGCAGACGCTGCGGACGGTCCAGACAACCGACCCGGGGCGCGCGCTCGTCACCGGCCGCTGGAAGGACGTCGGGCGTTTCAAGGGGCCGATCCTGCGCGCACTCGCGAGTCGGGCGCCGTATTTCCACAACGGCTCGGCCCACGATCTGGCCGCCGTCGTCGATTTCTACGACCGGCGCTTCCGGATTGGTTTTACGCAGCAGGAGAAGGACGACCTGATCGCGTTCCTGCGAACGCTGTAATGCGCTACGCGGCGCGTTCGCTTCCGCCGCGGCTGTCACGCCGCTCGAGATCGTCAGCGAGCCGCGTCAGCAGCTCGTCGATGCTGACGGGCTTGACGAAATGGCGGTCGAATCCTGCATCGCGCGTGCGGTCGCGATCCCCGGGATCCCCCCAACCGGTCAGCGCATAGAGCAGCAGCCCCGGCGACCAGGCGCGTTGGCGCAACATGCGCGCCGCGGCGTAGCCGTCGACCAGCGGCATGCCGATGTCGAGAATCGCGATATCGGGCTTGATCGCGTCGGCGAGCGCCAGCGTCGCATTGCCGTTGTGGGCCGTGTGCGTTTCGTGTCCCATCAGCTCGAGCAGAGAGGCCAGCGTGGACGCGGCATCGCGATCGTCGTCCGCGATCAGTATCCGCGCGCGCGCACGCTTGACCGGCGCAACGGCCGCCGCTTCGACCGCCGGTACGGGCGGGGCGCACAGCGCCAGTTCGATGACGAACGTGGTGCCGCTGCCCGGACCTGCACTGTGGGCCCGGATCGCTCCGCCGTGCAGATCGATCAGTTGTTTTGCGACCGACAGGCCGAGTCCGAGCCCTTCAGGAAGCGGCGCCGACTCGGTGGAAGCCTGCACGTACGGCTCGAAGATCCGCTCGAGCTGGTCGGGTGCGATGCCGATGCCATTGTCCGTCACGCGGATGAGCGCGTTCGACCTGCCGCCCCGCTCACCCTGGGAGACCGTGACCTCGATGGCGCCGCCGTCACCGGTGAACTTGGACGCGTTGAGCAGCAGGTTCGCGAGCACCTGCGCGATGCGCACGGGGTCGGCATCCACATGCAGACGCTGCTCGGGCACATTGACGTTGATCGTCTGCTGCTTGGTCCTCAAGTTCTCGGACACGGCGTGGACCGCGTCGTCGATCGCCTCGTGCAATTCCACCGGCTTTCGCTGCAGGACGATCTTGCCCTCGTTCAGGCGGTGCACGTCGAGAAGATCGTCGACGAGGCGCACGAGCGTCTCGCTTTGGCGCTCGATGACGCCAAGGGCCGCGCGGCCGTTTTGCCCGACGCCCGAGCGCTCGAGAATCATCGCGGCGTTGCGGATCGATCCCAGCGGGTTGCGCAACTCGTGGGCGAGCACGGCCAGGAAATGATCGTTCCGGCGGGCGCGCTCCTGGATTGCGCGATGGCGCTCGTGCTCGGTCAGGTCCTCCAGAATCAGCATCAACGCATCGAACCCGTCGACACGCTCCGCGGCGATGCGCATCGGAAGACGCGACTGGTCGTCGCGAACGAGCACGAACTCGATCGGCGGAGTGCCGGCGTTCGTCAGCAGCGGATCGATCGCCTGCGTACCGAGCACCGCCTGCAGTCGCTTGCCGAGCAGCGCATCGCACGGCCTGCCCACCATCGCAGCGAACCGCTCGTTGGCGTAGAGCACGTCGCCGTCGGGAGAAACCGTCACCGCGCCCTGCTGCATTCGATCGACCAGCGCGTGGTAAGGACGCTGCGCATCGGTGAGCAGCATCACGTGCTCGCCGCCCACGATCACACCGTCGATGTTGCCCGCGGCGATCTCCCGCAGCGCGTGCTCGGCGTCGTCGTGCTCGGCGAAGCGCTCTTCGATCAGCAGCGACGTATGATCGTTGCCGAGCGCCATCGCCGTCACACGCGCCATGATTTGCTCGCCATTGGCGTGGACCAGCTGGATGCGAACCGACGCGTCGAGCTCGTTCGCCGCCAGGAAGCGCTCGAACGTCGCACGGCTGCCCTCGGCGACGACCTCCAGCATCGACATGGCGAACATTCGCCCGAGCGGATGTCCGACCAGCTCGCTGAACCGGCGATTGGCGTAGAGGATGGCACCGTCGCGCGACACCGTGGCGACGCTGTCCGGAAGTCGCTCGACGAGCGTGCGGACCGGCGCGCTGCTGGCTTCGAGCAGTACCACGCGATCCGCATCATCGCCGACGACGAACCCGTCGATCTGCTCGGCGATGATTGCCTGCCGCATCTCCTCGGCGCTTTCGAGCCGTTCGCGCAGGCGAGCGATCTCTTCGTCGAGCCTGTCTTGCGATTCGGCCACCGGCTTCCGCCCTTCCTAAGCGTTGCGCGGGCGCAGTTGCAGTCCGACCAGCGTACGCTCGGTATCCGAAAGGTCGCCGATGATCTTCCGCAGGGGCTGCGGAAGCTTGCGCACGAGCGTCGGGATCGCGACGATCTGGTCTTCCTTCGCGAGCCGCGGATTCTGCAGCAGGTCGATCACCTCGATCTGATAGCGTCCGGGCATGTGCTCTTCGCAGATCCGTTTGAGGTTGTTGAATGCGAGCACCGACTTGGGCGTCTGTCCCGCGGTGTACAACCGCAACTCCCACAGCTCCGCCGTGCCGTTCGGTGGCACCGCACCCGGCTCGGACGCCGAATGGCGCTCGTTGCCCCCGTTCCCGTTCATGACGCTTCCTCACCCCCGCGGCGGCGGGCGGCTGCCCGTCGCTCCGACTCGATTGTATCGGTTGCCAATGCGAACTGGCTCGACTGGAAGCTGATTTCCTCCTCCAGCGTGCTCGCCTCCTGCTGCAGCGCCTCGATCTGCGCCTGCAGCACGACCCTCCGGGTCTTGAGGTCGCGTTGTCGTCGCTGCTGCTCCTGATCACGAGCCATAGCCGCTGCATTCTCCCGCGCTTCCTGCGCGGCGCGCAGCGACCCGGTCAGCACGCCGTCGGGGCCGGCATACACGTCGAGCAGGTCGATTCCGTCCGACGTGATCACGAATTCGCGAATCTGATTGGAGTGCTGCATGCCGCGCGACTTGATCACGTACAGGCCGCGGTTTCGCTCCCCGCCCGCCTCGATGTCGCGCAGAACCAGCCACGTGTCGATTAGCGATGACACGCCCAGGTCGGTCGCATCCAGCGGCACCCCGCCGGCCGCGAGGTTCACGAAAAGCGCGGTGATCCCCTTCGATTTCAGGAAGTCGATCATGCGCAGCAACATCGCCGACAGGTCGAGCCTCTGGGTCGCGTAGCCGAGATTGCTGATCGGGTCGATGACCACCGCCTGCGGGTCGAAGGTGTCGATTTGGCGGTGAATCTGCGCGAGATGCGTCTCGAGGCCATGCAGCGACGGCCGCGCCGCCTCCATCAGCAGGTGGCCGCTGTCGACGTGGCGCGCAAGATCGATGCCGACGGAGCGCATGTTGCGCACGATCTGGTCGCGCGATTCCTCGAACGCCAGGAACAGGCAGCGCTCGCCGCGCCTGCACGCCGCGTCGGCGAAGTGCGCCGCGATCGTCGACTTGCCCGAGCCCGCGGCGCCCGACACCAGGATCGACGATCCGCGGTAAAAACCCGCGCCGCCCAGCATCGCATCGAGCCGCGGAATGCCGCTCGAGACGCGCTCGTTGCTGACGCGATGCGCGAGGCCGAGCGACGTGACGGGCAGCACAGAGATGCCCTGCTCGTTGATCAGGAACGGATATTCGTTGGTGCCGTGGCTCGTGCCGCGGTATTTGACGACCCGCAGCCGTCTCGTCGAGATCTGTTCGTTGACGCGGTGGTCGAGCAGGATCACGCAGTCGGAGACGTATTCCTCGAGGCCTTGCCGCGTGAGCGTCCCGTCGCCACGCTCGCCGGTGATGACGACGGTGACATCGCGGTCCTTGAGCCAGCGGAACAGGCGCCGAAGCTCCGAGCGCAATATCGCCATGTTCGAGAAGCCGCCGAACAGCGCCTCCATCGTGTCGAGCACGACGCGCTTCGCGCCGATGGAGTCGATCGCGAACCCGAGGCGAACGAACAAGCCCTCGAGATCGTACTCGCCGGTCTCCTCGATCTCGCGCCGATCGATGTGCACGTGATCGAATGCGAGCATGCCGCGCTGGACCAGTCCATCGACGTCGAAACCCAGGGAACGCACGTTTTCCGCGAGCTCGGCCTCCGTTTCCTCGAACGTGACGCAAACGCCCGGCTCGTCGAATTGCGTTGCGCCGCGAACGAGGAATTCCATCGCCAGCAGCGTCTTGCCGCATCCGGCGCCGCCGCAGACCAGCGTCGGACGGCCGCGCGGAAGCCCGCCGAGCGTGATTTCGTCGAGGCCCGGAATGCCGGTGGCAGCCTTGGGCAGGGTGCCGGCGGGCGCCGAACCTTCCTGCGCTCGCAACAGGGCTGCTGTCGAGACCTGCGCGCCGTCGTTCATCGGAGAAACAGCCTGGGAAGGGACGCAACCGCTTATTTTAACCGAGGTTCTTCCCGCAATCGGGCGCTCCAGCAACAACCGGGGTCAGCTGCCTTTTCGCACCGCCCGCACGCGCAGCGTCGGCATCGCCGCGATCACCTTGGCGCCCGCGACGCAGTCGACGAAGTAGCGCTTGCGTCCCGCGATTTCTTCCTCGACGAGGCCGTGGATGTCGGTGTCGAAGCCGGGGAAGCGCTCGTTGAAGTCGCGCGCGAACTGCAGATACTTGACGATCTGGCGATTGAACCGCTCGCCGGGGATCAATAGCGGTATGCCCGGCGGATACGGCGTCAACAGCACGCTGGTGACGCGGCCCTCGAGGTCGTCGATCTCCACGCGCTCGATTTCGCGGTGCGCCATCCGCGCAAACGCGTCGGCGGGCTTCATCGCGGGCTCCAGGTTCGACAGGTACATCTCGGTCGTCAGCCGGCCGATGTCGTTGGCCTTGTAGATGCCGTGAATGCTGTCGCACAGATCACGCAGCCCGATCTTCTCGTAGCGCGGGTGGACCTGCACGAACTCGGGCAGCACGCGCCACAGCGGCTGATTCGCGTCGTAGTCGGACTTGAACTGCTGCAGCGCGGTGACGAGCGTGTTCCAGCGGCCCTTCGTGATCCCGATCGTGAACATGATGAAGAACGAGTACAGTCCCGTCTTCTCGACGATCACGCCATGTTCGGCCAGGTACTTGGTGACGATCGCCGCCGGGATGCCCTGCCCGGCGAAGTCGCCCGATACGTCGAGGCCCGGCGTGAGCACGGTCGCCTTGATCGGATCGAGCATGTTGAAGCCGGGCGCGAGGTTGCCGAAGCCGTGCCACTTGTCCTCGGCGCGGATCATCCAGTCCTCCCGGTCGCCGATGCCCTCCTCGGCCAGGTGCTCGGGACCCCAGACCTTGAACCACCACGAGTCGCCGTACTCCTCGTCGACCTTGCGCATCGCGCGGCGGAAGTCGAGCGCTTCCATGATCGATTCCTCGACGAGCGCCGTGCCGCCCGGCGGCTCCATCATCGCCGCCGCGACGTCGCACGACGCGATGATCGCGTACTGCGGCGATGTCGACGAATGCATCAGGTACGCCTCGTTGAAGCGATAGCGGTCGAGCTGGCGCGTCTCGCTGTACTGCACGAGGATCTGCGATGCCTGCGACAGCGCTGCGAGCAGCTTGTGCGTCGACTGCGTCGAGAAGATCAGCGCGTCCTTCGACCGCGGACGGTCCCGGCCGATCGCGTGCATGCCGCGGTAGAAGTCGTGGAACGCCGCGTGCGGCAACCACGCCTCGTCGAAGTGCAGCGTGTCGATCTTCGTCGACAGCAGCTCCTTGATCGTGTCGGCGTTGTACAGCACGCCGTCGTACGTGCTCTGGGTCAGCGTGAGGATGCGCGGCTTCGTCTTGACGTGGCGGGCGAACGGGTGGGCGCGGATCTTCTTCTCGATGTTCTCCCAGCTGAACTCCTCCATCGGGATCGGGCCGATCAGGCCCATGTGATTGCGCGTCGGGGTCAGGAACACCGGGATCGCGCCCGTCATCGTGATGGCGTGCAGCACCGACTTGTGGCAGTTGCGGTCGACGACGACGATGTCGCCGGGCGCGACCGTCGCATGCCACACCATCTTGTTCGACGTCGACGTGCCGTTGGTGACGAAGAACAGCTCGTCGGTGTTGAAGATCCGCGCGGCGTTGCGCTCGGACGCGGCGACGGGCCCCGAGTGATCGAGCAGCTGGCCGAGCTCGTCGACCGAGTTGCAGACGTCGGCGCGCAGCAGGTTCTCGCCGAAGAACTGGTGGAACATCTGTCCCACGGGGCTCTTCAGGAACGCGACGCCGCCCGAATGGCCGGGACAGTGCCACGAGTACGAGCCGTCGTTCGCGTAATGCACGAGCGCGCGGAAGAACGGCGGCGCGAGGCTGTCGAGGTACGTGCGGGCCTCGCGCAGGATGTAGCGCGCCACGAACTCGGGCGTGTCCTCGTTCATGTGGATGAAGCCGTTCAGCTGGCGCAGGATGTCGTTCGGGATATGCCGCGATGTGCGCGTCTCGCCGTGCAGAAACACGGGGATCTCGGAATTGCGGAAGCGGATCTCCTCGACGAACGCCCGGAGCTTCGCGAGCGCATTGCGGGTCTCCTCGGGCGAGCCGGCGCCGAATTCCTCGTCGTCGATCGACAGGATGAACGCCGATGCGCGCGACTGCTGCTGCGCGAAGCTGGCGAGGTCGGTGTAGCTCGTGACGCCGAGCACTTCGCCGCCCTCGCTCTCGATCGCGCGGGCGAGCGCGCGGATGCCGAGTCCGCTGGCGTTCTCCGAGCGGTAATCCTCGTCGATGATGATCACCGGAAAGCGGAATTTCATCGTTGCTCCATGATTAGAGTCACCGGTGTCGGAGGTGCAACCCCCGGTGTCGGAGGTGTAACTGCCTCGCCGGTGTCAGACATGGCGGGTTGCACCTCCGACACCGAAGCGCACAACACGTTCGGCCGGTGCAAAGTCAGGCGCGAATTGTGCGCCAAAGGCGCCGGCGTGCGGGGCGAATATTTGCCGTCAGGCGTTCGCGACGGCGATGCCCATGCCCCAGGCGAGCAGCGCGAGGCCGAGCGGCGTGCGCAGGCGCGCACCCCACGGCAAGTTCTTCTCGGCCGCCATGGCCGCAGCGAGCACCAGCATCCAGCCGATGCTGCCCATGCCGACGACGAAAGTCACGAGCATCAGCGCCCAGCAGCAGCCCACGCAGAACAGCCCGTGAGCGAGTCCGAGCGCAAAGCTTTCGCGCCGCGGATTGCGGCCGCGCCAGTGCGCGTTGACGAAGCCGAACGGCGTCCGGCAACGCTCGAGGCAACGGTACTTGAGCGCACTGAACTGGAACGCGCCGGCGCCGGCGATCACCACGCTCCCCACCACCCAACCGTGCGCGACGAGCCAGCCCGACTGCGCCACCGCGGCGCGCACCGCCGCGTCGATACCGTAGGCCGCGACCCCGAACCCGAGCCACGCCGCGGCGTAGCCAACCGCCACCCATGCGACGAGCGCAGCGACGTCGGACCGGCCCGCGACGATCCGCCGAAACAGCGCGAGCAGCGGCAGCGTCGTCGGCAGCATCATCGCGGCGATCATCAGCAGCCACGCGAGCGCATAAGCGAGCGCGGGGACCAAAGCCTCGCCGGCCGGCACGGCGCGGCATAGCGCAGCGAGCCAGGCGAGATCGGACCAATTGCCGTGATCGAGCAGGCGCTGCCACGGGCTCGCGCTCCACACGGCGAGCGCGAGCCACGCGAGCAGGCACAGCGCGACCACGAAAGGAAGCGCGACCGACGCGTGCGCGATGGCCGGTGATCGGCGGGTCGGGGCTGCAACCGCGTTGACAGGCATCACGCTACGCGTTGATCGATGTCACGCCGCTACGGCGTCACGCAATGAATCCGAGCGAGCGGCCGCCCGCGTGCATGCGCGACGGCCGCCCAAGCGTCGGCCGTTCAGGCCTCGAAACGGAACACGCTCTGCAGCGCGTTGTGGCCCTTGATGTGGATGTCCTTCCCCATCTTCGCGTGGTTCTTCGAGCGGTACTCAAGCGCCTTGCCGACGAACACCGGCGCGCCCGGCACGGTCGAGAAGACCGTGTTCGCGAGCGTTGTCGTTTCGCCAGTTGCGCTCTGGTAAGGCGTCAGTTCCGCATAACCCGCGTCTCCTACTTCGATGATGCCCTTGCCGCCTTCGACGGTGAACTTGATCGGCACCTTTTCGACCGATACGACTTCGCCGACGAGCTTCACGAGATCGCCGACCGGACCGCCAAGCTTGCCGGTGTAGACGGCGAGGATGGCGTCCTCCTGCGCCGGCGTCACGCGGTCGTCGAGATAGACGGCCGCCCGCCAGTTGCCCTGCAGGATGTTGCCGGGAATGTGCGCGATCAGTGCGATCGTGCGATCGGCGACGTCGACGCCGTTGATCTTTCCCTTGTCGAAATGCCAGGCGACGATCGTGTCGCAGGTCTTGAAATCGGGGTCCTCGCCAATCCAGCAAGGACACAGGACGCGGCAATTGCAGACTTCCAGCAAACGACCTTCGAGCTGATAACCCATGGCCGACTCCCTTCAGGTGCGATTTTCCGGGGCCGCTAGCTGCTGCGGCGGGTTTTCATGCTACGCCGACCCGATTTGCCTGACCAACGCGAATATTCCGCCCGGGTCGCTGGCGAAAACGGTGGCGAGTACTCCGCATCGGCGCCTCGCGGAACGACGAAGTTTAGGGCCGCAAAGGGCACAGCGGCCGCTCCGGACGGACCCATTTTTGTTTCGTTTGCTTCACGCTCCGGTCTCGCTGGCGCCGGCGCCGGCGGAGACGTCAGCGCCGCCCGCCCGCGAGGCGAATCGCCTCCGGCCGCGCGCGCAGGCGGGCCATGGCGAGCACGCCGATCGCCGGCCCGATGGCCAGCGGCACGAAGGCGTAGCGCCATCCGATCGCGGCGACGAAGTGCGGCATCAGGTGGATGGTCACGAGTGTCAACGTGAAGCCGAGCGCGGTCTGCAGCGTGAGCATCGTCCCGACGCGCGTGCGATCGGCCAGTTCGGCGATCGCGGCGGAGAACTGCGCCGAGTCGGCGACGATGCTGATGCCCCAGACGATGCAGACCGCGACGAGCGCCGCCGGATGGCCGCCGTAGAGCCAGCCGATCGTCGCGGCGCAACTGCCGCTCACCGCCATCGCGACGATCGTCAGCGTGGTGCGTCCGAGCCGGTCGGCCAGGACCCCCGCTGCCACCGAGCCGATCGCACCCGAGGCGATCGTCACGAACGTCGCGAGCTTCGCGCGGACGGCGGCGGTATCCGGCGTCATCGTGAGCGCGAAGCTCGCGTTCAGGAACACGCCGATCCACGCCCACATCGCGTAGAGCTCCCACATGTGGCCGAGATACCCGAGATTCGCAAGCCGCAACGGCACGTCGCGCCACGCGGAAAGCACGGCGCGCGGATCGATGCCCGGCGCCGGCGCGCGATTGGGACCGACAGCCGCGAGTCCGATCGCAAGCGCGGCGGCCAGCGCGGAAATCGATGCGATGGCGAGCGGCGTGCGCCAGTCGACTCCGCCGAGCGCGTTGAACAGGTGCGGCGAAGCAGAGCCGAGCGTCAGTGCGCCGACGAGGATGCCGACCATCAAGCCCATGTCGCCCTTTGCCCACGTGGATGCGAGCTTCATGCCGATCGGATAGACGCCCGCCATGCACACGCCGGTGATCCCGCGCAGCAAGAGCGCCGTCGCCGACGACGGGTCGACGACGAGCAGTCCCGTGTTGGCGAGCGCACCCACGAAGGCGGACAGCGCGAACAGCCGCCGCGGATCGCCGCGATCGGGGAGTCCCGTCACGGCGCTTGCGACGCAACCGACGACGAATCCGAGCTGGACCGCGCTCGTCAGCGCCGCCTGCGTGAACGCAGTCAGGTGGAATTCCACCGTCAGCGCGGGCAGCACGGCGGAAGCGGAGAACCACAGCGACATCGCTGCCACCTGGCAGGCGGCGATCACCGTGATCGAGAACGCCTTCGACCGGGCGGGCACGCCGGGTAACATCACGCTTCGCTCCATTCGACAAGGCTCGGGCATCGCGCATTCGGCGCCCCCGCGCGCCGAATGGTCGCCTCTTCCCCATCCGATCGCAAATCCAGCCCATGGCACTCAACCTGTTCCGCCGGCTGATGCCGCCGGAGATCAGCTTCACGAGCCAGTTCTGCGAACAGGCGAAGTGCATCCACGAAGCGGCGCAGGAGTTGCGCGAGATGACGAGCGGAAAGGACACCGGGGCGGAGGACCACGTAGCGTCGATCCGCGCGATCGAGAAACGCGCCGACGCGGTCGCCCGGCAGATCTTCATCGGCGCGAACCGCACGTTCCAGGCGCCGATCGACCGCGAGGACATCCTGCACCTCGCGCACGACCTGGACGACGTCGTCGACCTCATCGAAGATACGGCCAAGGGCATCCAGCGCTATTCGATCTCGACGTTCGCCAACGAGATGCGCTCGATGATCGACGCCGTCGTCGAGAGCGGAGAGCTGCTGCAGCAGGTGATGCCCCACCTCGACGCGATCACGCGCGAGCATCGGACGATCTTCCGGCTGTGCGAGCGCATCGGCCAGATCGAGGAGCGCGCCGACGAATCGTTCGACGCCGGGCTTGCGCGCATCCGCACCGAGCTCGGCGCGGGCGCGCTCAACCCCATCGGCTATCTCGACCGCAAGGAGCTCTACGAGCTGATCGAGCGCGTCGTCGACAAGTGCGACGACGTCGCCAACGTCGTGCAGACCGTCACGGCGAAGCACGTGTAACCGTGCCCGCCTCGATCACTGTCGCCCGCCAGGCGGCCTGACAGCCGGCAGCTCGATGGAAGCCGTCGCGCTCGGTTCGTACGCGGTCGCCGGACTGATCGCGATCGCGCTGCTGTTCGACTTCATGAACGGCCTGCACGACGCGGCCAACTCGATCGCAACCGTCGTGTCGACGCGCGTGTTGAAACCCGGCACTGCCGTCGTCTGGGCGGCGTTCTTCAACTTCATCGCGTTCCTGGTGTTCGGGCTGCACGTTGCGCAAACGATCGGCACCGGCATCGTCGAAGCCGGCGTGATCGACGCGCACGTGATCTTCGGCGCACTGACCGGCGCGATTGCCTGGAACGCGATCACGTGGGCGCTCGGCTTGCCGTCGAGCAGCAGCCATGCGCTGATCGGCGGCCTGGCCGGCGCCGGGATCGCCAAGGCGGGCCTCGGCGCCGTCGTGTTCGGCGGGCTCGGCAAGACGGCGGCCGGCATCGTGCTCTCGCCGCTGCTCGGTTTCGTGCTCGCGCAACTCCTCGTCGTCATCGTGCAATGGGCGAACCTTCGCTCGACGCCGTTCGCGGTCGACCGGCGCTTTCGCATCCTGCAGCTCGTATCGGCCGCGATGTATTCACTCGGCCACGGCGGCAACGACGCGCAGAAGACGATGGGCATCATCGCCGTTCTGCTGTTCTCGCAGGGCATGCTCGGCGACACGTTCCACGTGCCGTTCTGGGTGGTCATCACCTGCCAGCTCGCGATGGCGCTCGGCACGCTGATGGGCGGCTGGCGCATCGTGCACACGATGGGCTCGCGGATCACGCACCTGAAGCCGATCCAGGGCTTCTGCGCGGAGACCGGCGGCGCGATCACGCTGTTCCTCGCGACCGGGCTCGGCGTCCCGGTGTCGACGACCCACACGATCACCGGCGCGATCATCGGCGTCGGCGCGGCGCGGCGCGCGTCCGCGGTGCGCTGGCGCGTCGCGCAGCGGATCGTGATCGCGTGGGTGGTGACGCTCCCCGCCGCGGCAATCATGGGCGCGCTGGTGTACGCGCTGTCGAGCCGGCTCGGATAGACGGTGTTGGCGTCGGGATAACGGCTGGTGTCGGAGGTGCAACTCCCTGCGTGGTGGAGTTGCAGCTCCGGTACCGATGGTTACACCTCCGACACCGGTCCTCGCCTCGCTCAGATCTTCGGCAGCGTGACGCCCTGCTGGCCCTGGTACTTGCCGCCGCGGTCCTTGTACGACGTTTCGCACACCTCGTCGGATTCGAAGAAGACCACCTGCGCGACGCCTTCGTTTGCGTAAATTTTTGCGGGAAGCGGCGTGGTGTTGGAGAACTCGAGGGTGACGTGTCCCTCCCATTCGGGCTCGAGCGGCGTTACGTTCACGATAATGCCGCATCTTGCGTACGTGCTTTTGCCCATGCACACCACCAGCACGTTGCGCGGAATGCGGAAGTATTCAACGGTCCGCGCGAGCGCAAACGAATTCGGCGGGATGATGCAGACGTCCCCTTTGAAATCGACGAACGATCCCGCGTCGAAATGCTTCGGGTCGACGATCGTCGAATTGATGTTCGTGAAGATCTTGAATTCGTTCGAGCAGCGAATGTCGTAGCCGTAGCTCGACGTGCCGTATGAGACGATCTTGTGTCCGTTCGCCTCGCGCACCTGGCCGGGCTCGAACGGCTCGATCATTCTGTGCGACGCCGCCATCCGGCGGATCCATTTGTCGGATTTGATGGACATGGGGGCAATGGCGTTCAAATCGGACGATGTTATCCAGATCGACAACGCCGATCAACCCGAAGCTACCCGGCAACGGCGCGCGAAATACTGCGCGCACCCTTGCAGCGTCCCGGCCGCGTATGCATTAATGGCGCCGTCGGGCGGCGACCGCCTGCTCGCGCCACGCATACCGCCAACCCTGGGAGGGGTTCCGATGCTTCGCCTGCTTGCATTCACGCTCGCTTTCACGCTCGCCGTCTTCCAGGGCGCCGCCGCGCAGACGCTGCCGGAATACGGCGACGAGATCTACAAGCCGTCGATGGGGCAGGCCGGCAAGGATGTCATCTGGATACCCACGCCGGACGCGCTGATCACCGCGCTGCTCGGCGCTGCCAAGGTCACGAAGGACGACATCGTCTACGATCTCGGCGCCGGCGACGGCCGCATTCCCATCGCGGCGGCCAAGCAGTTCGGTGCGCGCGCCACCGGCATCGAATACGACGCCAACATGGCCGAGCTCGCACGGCGCAATGCGAAGCGCGCCGGCGTGGAAGACCGCGTGCGGATCATCACCGGCGATATCTTCAAGGAGAGCTTCGCCGACGCGACCGTCGTGACGATGTACCTGCTGCCGGACCTGAACCTCAAGCTGCGTCCGCTGATCCTGCAAATGAAGCCGGGCACGCGCGTCGCCTCGCATGCGTTCAACATGGGCGACTGGGAGCCCGACGAACACATGTCGGTGGAAGCGCGCGACGGTTACCTGTGGTATGTGCCCGCCAGCGTCGAAGGTACGTGGACGTTCCGCGAAGACACCTTCGGCACCGAGGGAACCGTCACGCTCACGCAGCACTATCAGCGCGTCGGCGGCACGGTCACGATCGGTGGCAAGACGCAACCGGTGCTGGGCGCGGCCCTGCGCGGCGACGCCCTTACGTTCGCGTTCAACGATGGCGAAGGCGTGCTGCGCGCCGCACACGTCGTCGTCGACGGCCCCGAGTTCAAGGGCAGGCTGACCGGACGCGCCGGCAACGTCACGATCACCGGCAGCCGCCGCTGACGCGCATCGCGCGCCAGGCGACGCCAGGCCCACCCCGTGGAGGCAGACGCGGCCGTTCCGCAGCCGAGTCTCCGCCGGCGCGACGGTGTCGGCATCATCGTCGGCATCGTGATCGGCGCCGGCATCTTCAAGACGCCTTCGATGGTGGCCGGAACCACCGGCGACGGCGGCTGGGCGATCGCGGCATGGATCGCGGGCGCGCTGCTCTCGCTTGCCGGCGCGCTGTGCTACGCCGAGCTTGCCTCCGCCTATCGCCACGCGGGCGGCGATTACCATTTCCTCACGCGCGCGTACGGACGCGACGCGAGTTTCCTGTACGCGTGGGCCCGCGCGACCGTCATCAATACCGGTGCGGTCGCCCTGCTGGCGTTCGTGTTCGGCGACTACGTGTCGACGGTGGTTCCGCTCGGCGCGAAATCCGGCGCCGTGTGGGCGGCCATCATCGTCGTCCTGCTGACAACGCTCAACATCGTCGGTCTGCGTGCATCGGCGCGCGCGCAGAACTGGCTCACGGTGATCGAAGTGGCGGGACTCGGCGCGGTCGTGCTCGCCGGCCTCCTGTTGCCGTCGACGCTGACGGACGCGTCGCTGCCGGCAGCGACGCTGCGGAACATGCCGGCGCCGGGGCTTCTGGGCCTCGCGATGGTATTCGTGCTGCTGACCTACGGCGGCTGGAACGAGGCCGCGTACCTGTCCGCCGAACTGCGCGGCGGCAAGCGGGCCATCGTTCCCGTGCTCGTCGTGAGCATCGCGATCATCACGATCGTCTATCTCGCCGTCAATCTCGCGCTGCTGCACGGACTCGGACTTTCCGGACTCGCAGCCAGCAAGGCGCCCGGCGCAGACGTGATGGGCCGCGCATTCGGGACGGCCGGAGGCAACCTGATAGCGCTCGTCGTAGCGGTCTCGGCGTTGACGTCGATCAACGCGACGATGATCGTCGGCGCGCGCACGAACTACGCAATGGGCCGCGACTGGCCCGCGCTTCGCTTCATGAGCGGCTGGCACGCCGCGCGCGGCGTGCCGGTGACGTCGTTCGTCGTGCAGGGTGCGATCGCACTTGCGCTCGTCGCGTTCGGCGCGCTGCAGCACGACGGCTTCGAGGCGATGGTCGAATTCACCGCCCCGGTGTTCTGGTCGTTCCTGTTTCTCGTCGGCGTGTCGCTGTTCGTGATGCGCGCGAGGGACGGCGCGGCCGAGCGGCCGTTCCGCGTGCCGCTCTATCCGTTGACGCCGCTCGTGTTCTGCGCCGCCTGCGCGTGGCTCGCGTGGTCGAGCATCGCGTATGCAGCAAGCCGCAATGCGATTCGCGTGTCGCTGATCGTGATGGCGGTGGGCTTGTGCGCGTGGCTGCTGACGCGTCTGCACGCGCGGGGCCGCCGTTGATGGTGTCGGAGGTGTAACCCCCGGTGTCGGAGGTGCAACTCCCCGTCCAGACGAGTTGCACCTCCGACACCGGGGGTTACACCTCCGACACCGAATCAGGTGTTCTGGACGACGATGTTCGGGAACTTCGCGGAGAAGTCCTCCGCCTTCTGCGCCACGAAGATCGCGACCTTGCGCGCAATGGCCTTGTAGGCGACCGCCGCGGCGCCGTCGGGATCCGCGACCACCGATGGCCGGCCCGAATCGGCCTGCTCGCGAATGTGCACGTCGAGCGGCAGGCTGCCCAGGAACGGCGCCTTGTAGTCGCGGCACATCCGCTCCGCGCCGCCCTCGCCGAAGATGTGCTCGGCGTGGCCGCACTGCGAGCACACGTGGATCGACATGTTCTCGACGATGCCCACGATCGGCACGCCGACCTTCTCGAACATCTTGAGGCCCTTGCGCGCGTCGATCAGCGCGATGTCCTGCGGCGTCGTCACGATGACGGCGCCGGTGACCGGAACCTTCTGCGCGAGCGTGAGCTGGATGTCGCCGGTGCCGGGCGGCATGTCGACGATCAGGTAGTCGAGGTCGCGCCAGTTCGTGTCCTTCAGCAGCTGCTCGAGCGCCTGCGTGACCATCGGGCCGCGCCACACCATCGGCGTGTCGGTGTCGATCAGGAAGCCGATCGACATCGCCTGTACGCCGTACGCCTCCAGCGGCTCGAGCGTCTTCCCGTCCTTCGACTCCGGACGCCCGGCCAATCCCAGCATCATCGGCTGCGACGGCCCGTAGATGTCGGCGTCGAGAATGCCCACCGACGCGCCCTCGGCCGCGAGCGCCAGCGCGAGGTTCACGGCCGTTGTCGATTTGCCGACGCCGCCCTTGCCGCTCGCCACGGCCACGATGTTCTTGACGCCGGGAATCAGCTTCACGCCGCGCTGAACGGCGTGCGATGTCGTCTTCTGCGACAGGTTGACGTGGACGCGCGCCACGCCCGGCAGCGCGGCGACCGCGTCGCGCACCAGGCGTTTCAGCACCTCGTGCTGGCTTTTCGCCGGGTAGCCGAGCTGCAGGTCGACGTTGACGCTGTCGCCGTCGACGCGAATCTTCTTCACCGACTTCGTGGCGACGAAGTCGCGCCCGGTGTTCGGATCGGTGACGCCGCGCAGGCATTGCTCGACGTCGGTTTCAGTCACTGCCATGGCGAATTCCTCGGAATCGATGCCGCCCTCATGAAGCGGGCGGCGAGCGTTCCACGATGCCGCTGTCTTGCGAAATCATGCGGGCGATCGTTCCATTTTAGCCGATCGGCCCCGTGCTCCGCGGGGCGCGCGAACGTCCGTTTGCTAGAATTTAAGGTTCCCCGCTGCACGGAATCCAAAGAGTCGCCCTAAATGCCCGCCCCCGAGGCCCGCACGCTGTTCGTGACGACGGCGCTTCCCTACGCCAACGCGCCGTTCCACATTGGCCACATCATGGAGTACATCCAGGCCGATATCTGGGTGCGCTTCCAGCGGATGCAAGGCCATCGCGTGCACTTCGTTTGCGCGGACGACACGCACGGCGCGCCGATCATGCTGCAGGCGGAAAGCCGCGGGATGACCCCCGAAGCGCTGATCGCGCAGGTCGGGCAATCGCATCGCGAGGACTGGGCTCGCTACCGGATCAGCTTCGACACGACGCACTCGACGCACTCGCCCGAGAACGTCGAGCTCGCGCAGTCGATCTACCGCGCGCTTGCCACCCGCGGGCTGATCGCGACGCGGACGATCGCGCAGTTCTACGATCCGATCAAGGGCATGTTCCTGCCCGACCGCTACATCAAGGGCACCTGCCCGAGGTGCGGCGCGAAAGACCAGTTCGGCGACGCGTGCGAAGTGTGCGGCTCGACCTACGCCCCCACCGACCTGATCGACCCGTACTCGGCGATCACGGGCGCGAAGCCGGAACTGCGCGAATCGGAGCATCTGTTCTTCCGCCTTTCCGCGCCGGAAGTCGTCGCCTACCTGAAGCGCTGGACCAGGGCGCCGGCGCCGGGACAGACGCTGCAGCCGGAAGTGTTCAACAAGGTGCAGGAGTGGCTGGGCAGCGACGGCGACCAGCTCGGCGATTGGGACATTTCGCGCGACGCCCCTTACTTCGGCATCGAGATTCCCGACCAGCCCGAGGGCGCACCGAAGAAGTACTTCTACGTGTGGCTCGACGCGCCGATCGGCTATCTCGCCGCGCTCAAGAAGCACTTCGACTCGGGCGCCGCCCGCGCGCTCGGGGAGCCGCGCGGATTCGACGCTTTCATGGCCGATCCCGCCGTCGAGCAATACCACTTCATCGGCAAGGACATCGTCTACTTCCACACGCTGTTCTGGCCGGCGATGCTGCATTTTTCGGATCGGAAGACGCCGACGAACGTGTTCGTCCACGGCTTCATGACGCTGATGGGCGAGAAGATGTCGAAGTCGCGCGGCAGCGGCATTTCGCCGCAGCGCTACGCCGAACTCGGCCTAGACCCCGAATGGCTGCGCTATTACCTCGCCGCGAAGCTCAACGCGAAAGTCGAGGACCTCGACTTCAATCCGGACGACTTCGTCGCGCGCGTCAACAGCGACCTGATCGGCAAGTACGTCAACATCGCGAGCCGCGCCGCCACGTTCATCACGCGGCATTTTGCGGGCGCGCTCGGCACGCCCGCCGAAACGGCCGAGGCGACGAAGGAGCGGCTGCAAACGGCGGTGCGGGACGCGGAGATCGCGCGTGCGAACTACGACGCGCGCGAGTTCGGCAAGGTGCTGCGCGACGCCATGCGCATCGCGGATCACATCAACGAGGCGTTCGACGCGGCGCAACCGTGGCTGCTCGCGAAGGACCCGGCGCAGCGCGACCGGCTGCAGACCGCGTGCTCGCAGGCGCTGCAGGGGTTCGCGCTGCTGTCGGTCATTCTCGCGCCCGTGCTGCCCGGCGTCACGTCGCGCGTCGCCCGCGAGTTGTTCGGGCTCGACCGTGACTTCGTCTGGGCCGATGCCGGCTTCGCGCCGGCGCGGATCAATGCCTACCGGCACCTGCTGACGCGCGTCGATCCGAAGCAGATGAAAGAGCTGCTCGGGCCCGAACCGGCCGCGCCTGGGTCCGCTGCGAACGTGAAATCCGCCACGCCCGCACCCGCCGCGGCGGCGACGAAATCGCCGCAGCCCGCCAGCGAGGCCAGGTCCACCACCGGCGCCGCCGCACACATCTCGATCGAGGACTTCGGCAAGGTCGACCTGCGCATCGCGCGCATCGTCGCCGCCGAAACGGTGGAAGGCGCCGACAAACTCGTCAAGCTGACGCTCGACATCGGCGAGGCCGCGCCGCGCACGGTGTTCGCCGGCATCAAGTCGGCGTACGCGCCCGCATCGCTCGTGGGCCGCCTGACGCCGATGGTCGCCAATCTCGCACCGCGGACGATGCGCTTCGGCGTGTCGGAAGGCATGGTGCTCGCGGCTTCCGGAGACGGACCCGGCATCTATCTGCTCGCCCCCGATGCGGGTGCGGCACCCGGCATGCGCGTGAAGTGAAGCCGCGATGACGTCGCCGCTCGCGCTGATCACGGCCGCCATCGTGGCGTGGCTCGTGATCGGCGGCGCCGGAATCGTGCAACCGCGCAACCTGCGCGTCGTGCGGCTGCTGTTCATGCTCGGTGCGCTGGTGGCCGTCGCCGTCGCCGCCATCGCGCTCGTCGCACTTCGTGCCGAGCCGCAGACGATCGTCCTCGGGCTCGGCCTGCCCGACCTGCCCTTCCACCTGCGCATCGATGCGCTGGCGGCCTTCTTCCTGATTCTGCTCGGCGCCGCGACGGCTGCCATATCGCTGTTCTCGTCCGGCTACTTCCGGGCGGGCGACGGCACCGCTCCGGGGCTCGTCTGCCTCCAATACCATGCGTTCGTCGCCGCGATGGCGCTCGTGCTGATCGCCGACGACGCGTATCTGTTCATGGTGGCGTGGGAAACGATGGCGCTCGCCTCCTTCTTCCTCGTCACCACCGATCACCGGATCGCCGAGATCCGCCGCGCGGGATTCATCTACCTCGTCATCGCGCACATCGGTGCGATCGCAATCCTGCTTTGCTTCGGCGTGCTGCAAGGCGGACGCGGGGATTACACGTTCGGCGCGATGCGCGAGGTATCGCTCGGCGGCGCGTGGCCGTCCGTCGCGTTCTTTCTCGCGCTGCTCGGCTTCGGCGCGAAGGCGGGCCTTTTGCCGCTGCACGTCTGGTTGCCGGAAGCGCACCCGGCTGCGCCGTCGCCGGTGTCGGCGCTCATGAGCGGCGTGATGCTCAAAACGGCGATCTACGGCCTCGTACGTGTGACGTTCGACCTGCTGCACGTGCAGATCTGGTGGTGGGGCGCAATCGCGCTCGCCATTGGCCTCACGACGGCCTTGTTCGGCGTCGTCTTCGCCGCCGCGCAAACCGACATGAAGCGCCTGCTCGCGTATTCGTCGATCGAGAACATCGGCGTCATCGTCTCGGGCATCGCGCTCGCGATCCTGTTTCGCGCCTACGACAAGCCGCTGCTCGCCGCCATCGCGCTCACCGCGGCGCTCTATCACTGCCTCAATCATGCGTTCTTCAAGAGCCTGCTCTTCCTCGCCACCGGCTCGGTCTTGCACGCGACGAAGGAGCGGAGCCTCGGTCGCCTCGGCGGCCTGATTCACCGGATGCCCTGGGTGGCGTGGCTCGCGCTGGTCGGCACGCTTGCCATCGCCGGCCTGCCGCCTCTGAACGGCTTCGTGTCGGAGTGGTTGCTGCTGCAGGCGTTCCTGTTCACGCCGACGCTGCCGCAGTCGACGATCAACATGCTCGTCCCGGTCGCAGCGGCGGCGCTCGTGCTCGCGGTCGCGCTGTCGGCGTACGTGATGGTCAAGTTCTACGGCGTGATCTTCCTCGGCCGGCCGCGCGAGGCGCACCTTGCCTACGCGCACGACGCCGGCCGGCGCGAGCGCGCGGCGCTGGCCTATCTCGCGGCCGGATGCGTCCTCCTCGGGCTGTTTCCCGCATCGACGATCGCGGCGATCGATCACGTCAACGGCATGCTGCTGGCGACGACGGTGAGCCGCGCGGGGGAATCGAGCTGGCTGCTGCTCGCGCCGATCGCGACCGACCGCTCGAGCTACAGCCCGCTGATCGTGCTGGTGGTGATCGTTGCCGCCGTGCTGATCACGATCCAGGTCGTGCACCGCCTGTGGCATGGCCGCGTGCGTCGCGCGCCGGCATGGGATTGCGGCTTTCCGCTGCAGACTGCGCGGATGCAGGACACGGCGGAGGGCTTCGGCCAGCCGATCCGGCAGGTGTTCGAGCCGTTCTTCCGCATGGAGCGGCACCTGCCGACGCCCTTCGACGCGAAGCCGCGCTATTTCGTCAGCGCCACCGACCATTTCTGGTACTGGCTGTATCTGCCGATCGTGCGCGCCACCGACGCCGTCGCGCGCCTCGCGGGACTGCTCCAGCGCGGGCGCATCGCCGTTTACCTGACCTACAGCTTCGTGACGCTGCTCGCGCTGCTGTTCCTCGTCCGCTGATCGGCGCAATGAGCGTCGCCGGCCTCCTGTCGCAGCTGCTGCAAGTCGCGGTCGCGCTGTTGCTTGCGCCGCTTCTCGTCGGCTGGGTCAACCAGTGCCGCGCGGTGCTCTCGAACCGGCGGCCGCCTTCGCTGCTGCTGCCTTACCGGATGATCCGGAAGCTGTTCCACAAGGACGCGGTGATCGCGGACAACGCGTCCCCGCTCTTCCGGCTGACGCCTTACATCGTGTTCGGTGCGATGTGCTGCGCGGCGGCGATCGTGCCGTCGCTCGCGACCGAGCTGCCGTTCGCGCGCGCGGCCGACGCCATCGCGCTCGTGGGCCTGTTCGCCCTCGCCCGCGTCTTCATCGCGCTCGCCGCCATGGACGTCGGCACGTCGTTCGGCTCGCTCGGGGCGAGGCGCGAGATGTTCATCGGCTTCCTGGCCGAACCGGCGCTTCTGATGGTGCTGTTCACCGCATCGCTGATCTCCGGCTCGACGTCGCTGCCGACGATCGTCGACACGCTGGCGCACCGCGAACTGGCGATCTACCCGAGCCTCGCGTTCGCAGGCGTCGCGTTCACGATGGTCTCGCTCGCGGAGAACGCGCGCGTGCCGATCGACAACCCGGCGACGCACCTCGAGCTCACGATGATCCACGAGGCGATGCTGCTCGAGTACTCGGCGCGCCACCTCGCGCTGATCGAGTGGGCGTCCGCGCTGAAGCTCTTCAATTACTCGTGCATCGGCCTCGCGCTGTTCGTTCCGTTCGGCATCGCCGAAGGCGCGAACGGGCTGGCGATGCTCGCGGCGGCGCCCATTCTCGTCGCCAAGCTGGCTGTCGGCGGCGGCGCGCTCGCGCTGATCGAAACGCTGTCGGCCAAGCTGCGCATCTTCCGGGCGCCCGAATTCCTCGGCACGGCGTTCCTGCTGGCGGTGCTCGGCATGCTGGTCAATCTGCTGCTCGGGAGCTGACCGTGCGACTTTCCCGCGCGTGGAGAGCACGTCGGTGAGCGCCGCTCCCCTCGGCGCGCAGCTCATCAACCTGTTCGCGGCGATCCTGCTGCTGCTCGCGTTCGCGATGCTGGCGCAGCGCCGGGTCGTTTCGCTGATCGATCTCTTCGCGGCGCAGGGTTTCGTGCTCGCGCTGTCGACCGCCGTCGTCGCCTACACGACGAGCCAGCCGCACCTCTATCAGTCCGCCGTGCTGACGCTGCTGCTCAAGGTGGTCGTGCTGCCGTGGCTGCTCTACCGCCTCGTGCGCCGCCTCGACGTCCGCTGGGAGTTCGAGGGGCTCATCAACATCCCGACGACGATGCTGATCGGCATCGTGCTCGTCGTCCTGTCGTTCAACCTCGCGCTGCCGATCTCCGAGCTCGCGAGCACGGTCACGCGCTCGACGCTCGGCATCGCGATCGCGTGCGTCATGCTGGCGTTCCTGATGATGATCACGCGGCGCAAGGCCATCCCGCAGGTGATCGGCTTCCTGGCGATGGAGAACGGGCTGCTGTTCGCCGCCACCAGCGCGACGTACGGCATGCCGATGGTCGTCGAGCTGGGCATCGCGCTCGACGTGCTGGTCGGCATGCTGATCCTCGGCGTGTTCTTCTTCCAGATCCGCGAGCAGTTCGACAGCCTCGATCTCAAGCACCTCGAGAACCTGCGGGAGACGGACGAGTGACCGGGCGCAACCGATGATCGAGGTCCTGCTCGTCCTCGCGCTGCCCGTCGCCGGCTCCGCGCTCCTTGCCATTGCCGGCCACCGGCAGCACGCATCGGCCATCAACGTGGGCGTCAGCGTGGGTACGTTCGTTGCGGCCGCCGCGCTTACGGTGCGCGTGATCGACGAAGGACCGCTGCTCGTGCTGAACAAGCAGTTCCTCGTCGATCCGTTCAACGTGTTCCTCGTCGCGCTGACGGCGTTCGTCGGCATGACGACGGCCATATTCTCGCGGCCCTACATGCGAATCGAGGAGGAGCACGGCCGGCTCACGCCGGGGCGGCTGCGGCTCTACCACAGCATGTTCCAGCTCTTCATGTTCACGATGCTGCTCGCGCTGACGACGAACAACGTCGGCATCCTGTGGGTGGCGATGGAGGCGGCGACGCTCACGACCGTGCTGCTCGTGTCGCTGTACCGCACGCCCGCGAGCCTCGAAGCGGCCTGGAAATATTTCATCCTGTGCGGCGTCGGCATCGCGCAGGCGCTGTTCGGCACGATCCTGCTGTACTTTGCGGCCGAGAAACTCCTCGGCGCGGGCGGCAACGCGCTGCTCTGGACCGAGCTCAACGCCGTCCGCTCGAGTCTCGAGCCGACGGTGCTGTCGCTCGCGTTCGTATTCCTGCTCGTGGGCTACGGCACGAAGGTCGGGCTCGTGCCGCTGCACAACTGGCTGCCCGACGCGCACGCCGAGGGCCCGACGCCGGTTTCGGCCGTGCTCTCCGGATTGCTGCTCAACGTGGCGCTGTATGCGGTGGTGCGGTGCAAGGTGCTGGTGGACGGCGCGCTGCCCGAGGCGTTCGCGAAGAACATGATGATGGGCTTCGGGCTGATCTCGGTCGTCGTGGCCGCGCTGCTGCTGTCACGCCAGCGGGACATCAAGCGCCTGTTCGCCTATTCGTCGATCGAGCACATGGGCATCATCACGTTCGCATTCGGCGTCGGCGGCGTCATCGCCAATTTCGCCGGGCTGCTGCACATGACCGTGCACTCGCTCACCAAGTCCGCGATCTTCTTCGCCGTCGGCCACGCCGCGCAGAAGACCGGCACGCAGATCATGGACGACATCCGGGGCCTCGTGACGATCAGCCCGATGATCGGGTGGGGACTCGCGCTCGGCACGCTCGCGATCCTCGGCATGCCGCCGTTCGGCGTCTTCGCGAGCGAGTTCCTGATCCTGACCACGGCGATGCGCGAGCAGCCGTGGGCGACGCCGTTTTTGCTGGCGGCGCTCGGGATCGCGTTCGCGTCGGTGTTCTCCAAGGTGCAGCCGATGGTCTTCGGCGACACGACGGCGACCCGCCTGCCCGTGCGGCCCGCGATGCTGCCGGTGTTCGTGCACCTGTCGATCGTGCTGATGCTGGGACTCTGGATACCACCCTTTCTCGCCGACTGGTACCGCAGCGCGGCGAAGCTGATCGGATGAACGTCGCGCCACTCGGACTCGCAGGAGCCGCGCTCGCTGCCGAAGTGCCGGCGCAGCGGGCGCAGGTGAGCTCGGGCCAGTTGCTGACGGCATGCCGGCTGGCCTGGGAGCAGGATGGGCGGCTCGTCGCGCTATGGGGAAGCGACGAGCGCGATCGGCGCCGCGGCTATTGCGTGCGCGTGGTGGTCGAGGACGGCGACGGCCTCACGATGCTCGAGCACACATTGCCGGATGCCGAGGCGCGCTATCCGGATCTCTCGCCGATCTTTCCGGCCGCGAGCCGGATGCAGCGCGCGACCTACGATCTCGTCGGCATCGCCGCCGAAGCCGACGACCAGCGTCCATGGCTTTGGCTCGCAAGCTGGCCGATCGACCAGTTTCCCCTTCGCCGCGACTTCGCCGCCTCGCCGAAATGGGAGCCCGGACAGGAGGAATACGCGTTCGTGAAGGTCGAGGGCGAAGGCGTGCACGAAATTCCCGTCGGCCCCGTTCACGCCGGCATCATCGAGCCGGGACATTTCCGCTTCCAGGTCGTCGGCGAAAAGGTGCTGCGGCTCGAGGAGCGCCTGGGCTACACGCACAAGGGCATCGAGAAGCGCTTCGAGGCGCTGCCGCTGCTCGATGCCGGCAGGCTCGCCGGGCGCTGCAGCGGCGACAGCACGGTCGCCTACGCGTGGGCGTATGCGCAGGCGGTCGAACGCATCGCGAACGTCACGATCCCGGCGCGCGCCGCATGGCTGCGTGCGCTGTGCCTCGAGCGCGAGCGGCTCGCGAATCACCTCGGCGATCTCGGCGCGCTCGGCAACGACGGCGGCTTTGCGTTCGGCCTCGCCCAGTTCTCGCGGCTCAGGGAAGACGTGCTGCGGACCAATTTCGCCGCATTCGGACACCGGATGCTGATGGACGTCGTCGTTCCCGGCGGCGCCGCGCGCGACCTGGCACTCGGGCAGATTCATTCGATGCACGACGAAGCGGAGCGCATCGCGCGCGAAGTGCTCGAGCTGCGCGCGATCTACGACGAGCACGCCGGGCTGCAGGATCGCTTCCGTACCGCCGGCCGCGTGAGCCAGGAGCTCGCGACGAAGCTCGGCATGCTGGGCCTCGCCGGGCGCGCGAGCGGCATCGCTCGCGACGTCCGCTGCGACTTTCCGTTCGCCCCGTACGATGCGCTCAACGTGAGGATGGCGGTCGAAACCGCGGGCGACGTCGCGGCGCGCGTCGCCGTCCGCTTCGACGAAGTCGAGGAATCGACGCGGCTGATCGGAGCGATCACCGGCGCGCTGCTCGATCCGCCGGCGGCCGGCGACTTCCGCATGGAGCTGGCGGACGTCCCCGCGGACCGGCTCGCGCTCGGCTACGTCGAGGGGTGGCGCGGTCCGGTGCTGATCGCACTCGAAAGCGGCCCCGATCAGACCATCAGGCGCTGCCATCCGCAGGATCCGTCGTGGGCGAACTGGCCGGTCGTCGAGCACGCGGTGATCGGCAACATCGTTCCGGACTTTCCGCTGATCAACAAGTCGTTCAACCTTTCATACAGCGGTCACGACCTTTGAGGGCAGTACGCCATGTACCAGACCTTGCGCCAGATCGCCCGCGTGGGTGTGATCACCGAGACGCCGCCCAAGCCGGCCGACGAGGATATCGTCGCGGCCCGGTTGCAGGAGGACATCCTGCGCACGCTCGGCCGCGCGCTCACTATCCGCCACGTCGATGCGGGCTCGTGCAACGCGTGCGAGCTCGAGGCCCATGCGCTGATGAATCCGTACTACAACGTCGAGGGGCTCGGCATCAAATTCGTCGCGAGCCCGCGGCATGCCGACGTCTTGCTCGTCACGGGGCCGGTGACGAAGCACATGGCGATTGCGCTGCGACGGACCTACGATGCGACGCCCGAGCCCAAGCTCGTGATCGCCGCCGGCGAATGCGCGTGCGGCCGCGGGATCTTCGGCGAGAGCTATGCGACGTTCGGCGCCGTCGACAAATTGCTGCCGGTCGACGTCGCCATCCCCGGCTGCCCGCCTTCGCCGACCGCTCTGCTGCAAGGCATTCTCGCGGCGCTGCGCGCGGCCGCGCCACCGCCGCTGCGCACGGAGCCGACACTCGGCGAAGAGCCGGCGCCGTAACGCGTTGCCGCGTAACGCGTGTGGGCTGCGCTCGACGTGAACAGCGGACGCGTGCTTCCGTTCGTCGGCTGTTGGACCGCGCGTCAGGATCCGATTTCGCCACGCACGATGCGCCGCCTGTAGACTAGCGGCCGATTCGCTTCCCGGACGAGGGAGTCCGAAGAACGCATGGCAGGTACGCGCAGGAAGCCGGCGGCCGCATCCAAGCCACGCCGCCCGCAAGCCACGACGGGCGCGACCACGCCACGTCGTCCCGAAGCCGCGACGGTCGCGGCGACCAGGCACGTCGCGGCGACCAGGCCGGTCGCGACGCGCGAACAGCACGACCTGCTCGCTCAGCGCGAGGCCGAGCTGGCGCTGATTCGTGCGATCCAGCAGGGCATCTCCGACAAGCGCGATTTCCAGGCGATCGTCGACCTCGTCGGGGACAAGCTGCGCGAGGTCTTCCGCACCGGCGACATCGGGATCCGCTGGTACGACGCCAAGGCAGATCTCATTCACTACCTCTACGAGTACGAGCACGGTGTCAGGCTGCAGGTCGCGCCGAATCCGCCGGTTCCCGGGGGGGCCTGGGAAACGATGGTGAAGACCGGCGAGCCGGTCGTCGCGAATACGAGGGCCGAGTTGGACGCGCTGGGCCTTCCGCTCATCCCCGGGACCGATGCCTCGCTGTCGATGGTCCAGATGCCGATTCGCAGCGGCGCTCGTGTTGTCGGCAAGATCGATCTCGAGAACTATGAGCGCGAGCACGCGTTCGGCGAGGCGGAGGTTCGCCTGCTGGCGACGGTTGCCGCGAGCATGGGGGCCGCGCTCGAGAACGCGCGGCTGTTCGACGAGACGCAGCGGCTGCTCAAGGAAACCGAGCAGCGCAACGCCGAGCTCGCGGTGATCAACAGCATCCAGCAGGGCGTGGCTTCCGAGCTGGATTTCCAGAAGATCATCGAGGTCGCGGGCGACAAGCTGCGCGAGGTCCTGAAGACCGACGAGATCGGCGTCCGCTGGCTCGACCACGACGCCCGGCGCGTCCACTACCTGTACGAATACGAGCACGGCGTTCGGCTCGCGATACCGCCGCAGGAGTGCGACGAGGCCAGCTGGACGCGAATGGTGTCGCGCCGCGGGCCGCGGATATCAAATACCGCCGCGGAAGCCGCCGCACTGGGCGTCCTGCCCGGGACCGACACGTCCAAATCGTCGGTAAGCGTCCAGATCGCCGCGGGTGAACGAGTTCTCGGAGCCATCGCCGTCGAGGACTACGAGCGTGAATACGCGTTCACCGCATCGGACATCCGGCTGCTCGAAACCGTCGCCTCCGGCATGGGCGTCGCACTCGAGAACGCGCGGCTCTTCCACGAGACGCAGCGGCTGCTGAAGGAAACCGAACAGCAAAACGCCGAGCTGGCGGTGATCAACAGTGTCCAGCAGGGACTGGCCGCCGAGCTGGACTTCCAATCGATCATCGATCTCGTCGGCGACAAGATCGCAGAGATCTTCAACGCGAAGGACATGGCGATTGCGCTCCACGACCGGACGAGCGGGATCGTGTCGATGCCGTACTACCTCGAGCATGGCCAGCGCTTCGAGGTTGCGTCGCGGCCGAGTGGTGGCGTGGGCCTCACCGCGGAAGTGATCCGGAGCCGACGGCCGCTTCTGATCAACCGCGACTTCCAGAAGCGGTCGAGCGAGCTCGGGTCGATCACGATCGGCGATCCCACCGCCCCTCTCCTGACCGGAAGCTACCTCGGCGCGCCCATCCTGAAAGGCGACGACGCGCTCGGCGTCATCGCGCTCTATTCGAAGGACACCGACGCGTACGGCGACTCGGAGGTGCGCCTGCTGACGACGCTCGCCAACGCCTTGTCGGTCGCGCTCGAGAACGCGCGGCTGTTCGACGAAGCACAGCGGCGCACGCGTGAGACGGCGGTGCTCGCCGAGGTCGGCCGCGACATCTCGTCGACGCTCGATCTGGCCAAGGTGCTGGACCGGATCGCGCGCCACGCGATGGAACTGCTGCACGGCGACAACAGCGCGATCTTCCTGCCGCAACCGGATGGCAAGTCCTACCGCGCGATCGTCGCGATCGGCACCGTCGCCCCGCAGATCCTTGCGATGGATGTCGAGGCCGGCCGCGGCATCATCGGCAGCCTGCTTGCGGCCGGCCGCGCGGAATTCGTCAACGACACGCGATCGGATTCGCGCGGCCTCCAGATCGCCGGCACGGAGGAGACGGCAGACGAGCGCATGATGGTGGCGCCCCTGTTCGTGGGCGACGAGGTCCGCGGCGGGATGGCCGTATGGCGCACCGGCGGCCGAACCTTCGATCAGGCCGAGCTCGAGTTTCTCGTCGGCCTCTCGCAGCAGGCGGCCGTCGCCATCGAGAATGCCCGGCTGTTCGACGAGACGCGGCTCACACTCGAGCGGCAGACCGCCACCGCCGAAGTGCTGCAGGTGATCAGCGGCTCGGTGTCCGATCCCAAGCCGGTGTTCGACAAGATCCTCGACAGTTGCCAGCGGCTCTTCGGCGCAACCGATCTCGCCGTGTTCCTTACCGAGGACGAGCAGTTGCAGATCGCCGCCCAGCGCGGCGGATTCCCTGGCGCCGTCGCGGGCATCGCGAGCAATTACCCGCGGCCGCTCGCGGGCACGGTCAGCGAGGAGGCGCTCCGGCAGGGCACGGTGCTGCATCGTGGCTCGGTAGTTGGCGATGCCGGCGTACCCGACTATCTGCGCCATGCTGCAACGGAGAGCGGCGACTTTTCGTTCGCGTGCGCCCCGATGAACTGGGAAGGTCACGGCATCGGCACGATCGACATCGTGTGCCGACCGGCACGACCGTTCTCCCAGGCCGAGATCGCTCTGCTCGCGACGTTCGCCGACCAGGCGGTGATCGCGATCCAGAACGCGCGGCTGTTCCGCGAGACGCAGGAAGCGCTCGCACGGCAGACGGCGACGGCGGAGATCCTGCGCGTCATCAGCGGCTCGCCCACCGACGTGCAGCCGGTGTTCGACGCGATCGTCCGCACGGCGCTGCAACTCCTCGCCTGCGATCGCGCGGTGGTGATCCGGCGCGAAGGCGACCACATGCGCGCGGTCGCTGCGCAGACGAAACCGGGATTCCCGCAGTCGGTGGGTCAAGACCTGTTCCCGATCGACGCCGCCGCCAATTTCCCCGCGCGAGTCATTCTCGAACGCCGGATGCTGCACATTCCGGACTGGTCGGCGATCGAGTTGCCCGCGTTCGAGCAGCGTGTTTACCGGCGACTGGGCGCGCACGCGTCGCTGATGCTGCCGCTGCTGCGCGAAGGGGATTGCATCGGCGTGCTCGTGCTGGTGCGAATGCTGCCGGGCGCATTCAGCGACGTGGAGATCGCCCTCGCCCAGTCGTTCGTCGACCAGGCGCTGATCGCGATCGAGAACACGCGCCTGTTCAACGAGACGAAGGAGGCGCTCGAGCAGCAGACGGCCACCGCCGAAGTGCTGCAGGTGATCAGCAGCTCGGTCGCGGACACCGCGCCGGTGTTCGACAAGATCCTCGATAGCTGCCAGCACCTCTTCGCCACCGAGCAGCTCGGCATCTTCGTCGTCGAAGGCGACATGCTGCACGCGGGCGCGTGGCGCGGGTCCGCGCTCGGAGCGGTCGCACGCTCGTTTCCGAAGCCGCTCGCGGATACGATGACCGCACGCGTCTTCGCCGAGCGGAAGGCGATCCAGATTCCCGACACGGCCGCCATGCGCGATGCGCCGGCGGCGGTTCGCGACGTCGTCGCCATCGTCGGCCACTTCTCGATCGTATGGGCGCCGATGCTGTGGGAAGGTCGCGGCATCGGCTCGATCGCCGTGCTGCGCCAGCCGCCGACGAACTTTTCCCCGAAGGAGCTCGCCCTGCTCGCAACGTTCGCCGACCAGGCAGTGATCGCGATCCAGAATGCGCGCCTGTTCCGGCAGGCCCAGGAAGCGCGTGCGGCAGCCGAAGCCGCCAACGAGGCGAAGAGCTCCTTCCTCGCGACGATGAGCCATGAGATCCGCACGCCGATGAATGCCGTGATCGGCATGAGCGGCCTGCTGCTCGACACGACGCTCGACACGGAGCAGCGCGACTATGTGGACACGATCCGCGAATCCGGCGACGCGCTGCTCACGATCATCAACGACGTGCTCGATTTCTCGAAAATCGAGGCGGGCCGGATGGACATCGAGGCGCAGCCGTTCGACCTGCGCGAGTGCGTCGAATCGGCGCTCGATCTCGTGAGCCCGCGCGCCGTCGAGAAGCATCTCGACCTGGCGTACGTGTTCGAGGGCGACGTCCCCATGGCGATCGTCGGCGACGTGACGCGGCTGCGCCAGATCCTGCTGAACCTGCTGTCCAACGCGGTGAAATTCACCGACAAGGGCGAAGTCGTGCTGACGGTAACAGCGCAGCCGCACGCCGGCGGAAACGCGGAGATCACGTTCGCTGTGCGCGACACGGGCATCGGCCTTTCCGCCGAGGGCATGAGCCGGCTGTTCCAGTCGTTCACGCAGGCCGATTCGTCGACGACGCGGAAGTATGGCGGCACCGGCCTCGGGCTCGCGATCAGCAAGCGACTCGCCGAGCTGATGGGCGGGCGCATGTGGGCTGCGAGCGACGGCCCCGGCAAGGGCTCGACGTTCTTCGTCAGCATCGTGTGCCAGCGCGCCGCGCTGCCGGCGGCGGGCCGCCGCGATTTCGTCGGGCAGCAGCCGGCGCTCGCAGGCAAGCGCCTGTTGGTCGTCGACGACAACGGGACCAATCGCAAGATCCTCTCGCTCCAGACCGCCAAGTGGGGCATGGTGCCCCGGGTGACGGCCGAGCCGGATGAAGCGCTGCGCTGGTTGCAGGAAGGCGAGGCGTTCGACGTCGCGATCCTCGACATGCACATGCCCGGCATGGATGGAACGACGCTGGCGCAGCGCGCGCGCGCGCTGCGCCCCGCGCTGCCGCTCGTGCTCTTCACCTCGCTCGGCCGTCGCGAAACCGCCGATGGACTGTTCGCGGCGACGCTCGGCAAGCCGATTCACCAGTCGCAGCTCTTCGACACGCTGGCGACGCTGCTCGGACACGAGGAGCAGGCGAAGCCCTCGCCGGCACCACCCAAGCCCAAGCTCGATGCCGGCATGGCGACCCGGCACCCGCTGCGCATCCTGCTCGCCGAGGACAACGTCGTGAACCAGAAGCTCGCGATGCGGCTGCTCCAGCAGATGGGTTACCGCGCCGATCTCGCGTCGAACGGCATCGAGGCCATCGAGTGCGTGGAGCGGCAGACGTACGACGTCGTGCTGATGGACGTCCAGATGCCGGAAATGGACGGCCTCGAGGCGTCGCGGCGGATCACCGCGCGCCTGCCTGCGGCGACGCGGCCGCGCATCGTCGCGATGACCGCCAACGCGATGCAGGGCGATCGCGAGATGTGCATGGCCGCCGGCATGGACGACTATGTGACGAAGCCGATCCGCGTCGACGCGCTCGTCGCCGCCTTGTCGCACGTGCCCTCGCGGGAGGGCCGGCAATGAGTACGACCAGACACACGCAGGCGGCCGCCGATTTTGCGTGGGCCGGCCAGCACGAGCAGGCGATCGCCGCGGCGACCGCTGCGCTCAAGCGAAAGACGATCGACGCCGACGAGCGGATGACGCTGCTCGACCTGCGCTCGGAAAGCTACATCGCGCAAGGGGACCTGAAGCGCGCCGGCGACGACGCGAAGGCGATGAAAGCGCTGGCGAGACAGGAAGGCGGCGCGGCGCTGCAGGCGCGCGCGCTATGCCGCGAGGCTTTCGTTCAGGTCCGCGACGGGAATGCGCGGCGAGGCACGCAAACCGGCGCAGCCGCGATCAAGGCGGCGGAGCGAAGCGGTGTTCCGGAGTTGATCGCGCAAGCGCTGTGGCGCCATGCGTCGGCGCAAGCGAGCGCGCGCATCGATTTGCGCACCGCCGCGCGGCATGCGACGCGAGCGGCGGCGATGTTCGAGCGGCTCGGCGATGCCTCGCTGCAAGGCCGCGCGTTGCAGACGCTGAGCAGCATCCTGTGGACATCGCTCGACATCGTCGCTGCGAAGAAGGCAGCCACCGAGGCACTCGCGCTCGCACGCCGCAGCGGAGACCTGTTCGGTCAGGGCGCCGCGTTGAACAGCATCGCGCTCGCGGACGCCGACATCGCGCAGGCGCTGCGCCTCTATGGCCAGGCGCTCGACGCCTACAAGGCGGCAGGCTACGTGCTCAGCGCCACGTCGGCCGTGGCGAACATCGGCGCCACGTACGGGGACCTGGGCCTCTGGCGGCGCGCGCGCCGCCAGTCGCTCGAAGCGCTGGATCTCGCCCGTCGCGCAGGCGCGCAGGCATTGCAGACGGTGCCGCTCTGGAACCTCGCCGACTTTTCGATCGTGGGAGGATCGCTCGACGACGCGCGCTCTTTCGTCGTCGAAGCAGACACGCTGTCGCGGGCGCTCGGAGACACGCGCTTCCGGGCCCTTCCGCTTCTCTTTCAGGGCGCGATCGCGCAGCGCGAAGGGCGATGGACGGAGGCGGCACGCCTTTTCGAGCAGGCGTTGCGCAAGTCGGGCAGCGTCGAGTTCAAGCTCGCCGCACTGACCGACGCCGGACGCTCGCATCTCGCCTCGGGAAGAGCCGACAGGGCACTCGCGGCGACGAGCGCCGCTGCCAGGCAGCATCGCGCCATGCGGTTGCCGCCCCTCGACACGGTCAAACCGCCGGCGCTCTGGTGGCGGCACAGCCAGGCGTTGCACGCGAACGGCGCGCACGCCCAAGCGCGCAAGGCCCTCGAGCAATCGTGGCGGCTGCTGCTCGGAAGCATGGCGAGTCTCGGCGACGAGGGTTTGCGCCGGAATTACCTGAACAAGCGCGCGGAGAACCGTGAAATCGTTCTCGCATGGCTTGCTCACGCGCGCGAACGCAAGCTGCCCAAGCGCCAGCGCGAGGCGCATCTCGCGGGCAAGGTCAGTCTGCGCGAATCGTTCGAGCGGCTCGTCGACACCGGCTTGCGCCTGAACGAGATCAAGAGCGAGGCGGCGCTCGCCGAATTCCTCGTCGACGAGATCACCGAGCTCACCGGCGCGGAGCGTGTTTTGCTGGTAATCGAATCGAAGGACGGTTCCGACGAGTTCGCGATCGCGGGCTCCCTCGTTCGCGACGGCGAGGACGAGCGCGCACTGCTCGACGCCGTAGCGCCATGGCTGTTGGAGGCGCGTCGCAGCCGTGCCGCGCGCGTGCGGCACACGCCCGACGATGCGCCGATTCTCGAGCAACGCAGCAGCCTGATCGTCCCGCTGATCGTGCAGCGCGGTCTGCTCGGGTACGTCTACGTCGACATCGACGGCGCATTCGGCCGCTTCCACGACGGCGATCGCGACCTCCTCGCGATGCTCGCCAGCCAGGCGGCGGTTGCGCTCGCCAACGTCCGCTTTGCCGAAGGCCTCGAGCGCAAGGTCGCCGAGCGCACCGCGGAGCTCGAGCAGCGCGCCGGCGAGCTCGCGATCATCAACAGCATCCAGCGGGGCATCGCGGGCTCGCTCGACTTCCAGGGGATCTGCGAGCTCGTGGGCGCCCGGCTGCGCGACGTGCTGAAAAGCGACGACATCGGCATCTCGTGGATCGACCACGAGACGCGCACGGTACGGCGACTGTACGCCGTCGAGCACGGGAGGCGGCTGCGCCTTCCGGACGAGCTCATCGAGTCCGACGAAAAATGGGAGAGGATTTGCGCGCGGCGCACACCTCTCGTCGAAAACACGGTCGCGGAGCAACTCGCGGCCACAAACGCCGTGGTGCCCGGCACCGACATGTGCATGTCGAGCGTCTTGATGCCCATCGTCGTCGGCGAACGGCGAGTCGGTGGCATCACGATGGAGAACCACGCGCGTGAACACGCGTTCGGCGAGTCGGAGGTGCGCCTTCTGACGACGATCGCATCGTCGATGGGCGTGGCGCTGCAGAGCGCGCGGCTGTTCGACGAGACGCAGCGGCTGCTGAAGGAGACCGAGCAGCGCAACGCCGAGCTCGCGGTCATCAACAGCATCCAGCAGGGCATCGCCGGCTCGCTCGACTTCCAAGGGATCGTGAACCTCGTCGGCGACAAGCTGCGCGAAGTGCTGAAAAGCGACGACATAGGCATTCGCTGGTTCGATCACGAGTCGCGCGAAGTCCACTTTCTGTACGAGTACGAGCATGGCGTGCGCCTGACGATGCCGCCGCAACCGCTACGCGGGACGTTTCTCGAGCGCCGCGCGCCCCGCGTGTACGGCTCCGTCGCCGAACAGGATGCCGCGGGCCTCCAGGTCATGCCGGGCACCGACCAGTCCAAGTCGTTGCTGATCGTCCAGATCGTCGGCAGCGACCGTGTACAGGGGACGATCCTGATCGAGGACCACGAGCGCGAGCACGCCTACGGGCCCGCGGAAGTCCGGCTGCTGGAAACCGTCGCGTCGTCTCTCGGCGTCGCGCTCGAAGCGGCGCGCCTGTTCGACGAGACGCAGCGCCGCACGCGCGAATCTGCCGCGCTCGCGGAGGTCGGACGCGACATCTCGTCGACGCTCGACCTGCCGACGGTCATGGACCGCATCGCCCGCCACGCGAAGGACCTGCTCGCGGCCGACGCCAGCGCGATCTTCCTCCCCGAGGCGACGAACGACGGCGCGGCGCCGGCATTCCGGGCGATCGTCGCGGCCGGCGAGGACACGGCCCAGGTGAAGGAGGCGACGATCGTTTCGGGCGAGGGCATCATCGGCGGCATCATCGCGAACGGCCGCGCCGAATGCGTAAACGACGTCGACCACGACGCGCGCGCGGTGCTGATTGCAGGGACGGAGCAAGGCAGCGACGAGCGCCTGATGGTGGCGCCGCTGCGCGCCGGCAAGGCAGTGAAGGGCGCCATAGCGGTCTGGCGCAACGGCGGCAATCCGTTCCGGCAGCACGAACTCGAGTTCCTCGTCGGCCTGTCGCTCGCCGCGGCGGTGGGCATGGAGAACGCCCGGCTTTTCGCGCAGGCGGAGCAACGCGCGGCCGAACTCGATACCGTCAACACGGTGTCGCAGCAGGTTGCCGGCAAGCTCGATATCGCCGCGCTGATCGAGCTGGTCGGCGAGCAGGTGACGCGCGTGTTCAAGCCCGATATCGCGTACGTCGCGCTCCTCGACCGCGCGGCAGACATGATTCGTTTCCCGTACCGGCACGGCGACGTCAGCGTCTCGCGCCGGCACGGCGAGGGAATCACGAGCAGGATCATCGATACCGGCACGCCGCTGCTGCTCAACAGCGACGTTAGCGGCAAGATCGCGGCGATGGGTGCGGCGCGGCTCGGCAAGCAGGCGCGCTCGTACCTCGGCGTGCCGATCGTCGTCGACGGTCGGGCCGAGGGCGCCATCAGCGTGCAGAGCACCGAGCGCGAGGGCATGTACGACGCCAACGACCAGCGGCTACTCGAGACGATCGCCAGCAGCGTGGGCGTCGCGCTGCGCAACGCGCAGCTCTTCGCCGAGGCGCGCGAGGCGCGGTCGGCGGCGGAAACCGCGAACGAGGCGAAGAGCAGTTTCCTCGCCACGATGAGTCACGAGATCCGCACGCCGATGAACGCGGTGATCGGCATGAGCGGCCTGTTGCTCGACACGCCGCTTTCCGACGAGCAGCGCGACTACGCGGCCACCATCCGCGACTCGGGCGACGCGCTCCTGACGATCATCAACGACATCCTGGACTTCTCGAAGATCGAGGCGGGTCGGATGGACATCGAGGCGCAGCCGTTCGACGTGCGCGAATGCGTGGAGTCGGCGCTCGACCTCGTCGCCCCGCGCGCCGCACAGAAGCGGCTCGACCTCGCGTACCTGTTCGAAGGCGACGTGCCGCCGGTCATCGAGGGCGATGTCACACGGCTGCGGCAGATCCTGCTGAACCTCCTGTCCAACGCGGTGAAGTTCACCGACCGCGGAGAGATCGTGCTGACCATAAGCGCAGCTGCGATCGAAGGCGCGCCGGCGCTGACGTTCGCCGTGCGCGATACCGGCATCGGCCTCTCCCGCGACGCGATGGGCCGGCTGTTCGAGAAATTCAGCCAGGCAGACTCGAGCACGACGCGCAAGTACGGGGGCACGGGCCTCGGACTCGCGATCAGCAGGCGCCTCGCCGAGCTGATGGGCGGAACGATGTCGGTCGCGAGCGACGGCCCGGGTCGCGGCGCCACGTTCACGTTCGCGATCCGCGCACCGTCCGCCACGCTGCCCGCGCCGGGCCGGCGCGAGTTCATCGGCGCGCAACGCGAGCTCCAGGGACGCCGCGTGCTGGTGGTCGACGACAACGCCACCAACCGCCGCGTGCTGAGCCTGCAGATGGCGAAATGGGGCATGGTGCCGGCCGATGCCGACTCGCCCGACAAGGCGCTGCACCGGGTACTCGACGGCGACATGTTCGATCTTGCGATCGTCGACATGCACATGCCCGACATGAACGGCGTCGAGCTGGCGCGACGGCTGCGGGCGGCGAAGCCTCGCCTGCCGATCGTGCTGTTCACGTCGCTCGGCCGCAAGGAAGCCGGCGACGCGGACGGCCTCTTCAACGCCTATCTGGCGAAGCCGCTGCGCCAGAGCCAGCTCTTCGACACGCTGGTGACGCTGCTCGCGCACGACACCGCGCCGAAGACGCCAGCCGCCGTCAAGCCGCGGCTCGACCCCGGCATGGCCGGCCGCCATCCGCTGCGCATCCTGCTTGCCGAGGACAACGTCGTGAACCAGAAGCTCGCGCTGCGCCTGCTGCAACAGATGGGCTACCGAGCAGACGTCGCGTCGAATGGCATCGAAGCCGTCGAGTCGATCGAGCGCCAGCCGTACGATGTCGTCCTGATGGACGTGCAGATGCCCGAGATGGATGGCCTCGCCGCAGCGCGGGAGATCAACCGGCGCTGGCCGGATGGCACGCGTCCGCGGATCGTCGCGATGACGGCGAACGCGATGCAGGGCGATCGCGAGGAGTGCCTCGCGGCGGGAATGGACGATTACGTGACGAAGCCGATCCGCGTCGACCAGCTCGTCGACGCGCTCAATCAGGCAAAACCGGGGACTAGAACGACATGACGTCACCGACGATCGACCGCGCCACGTTCGCGGAGCTCGAGCAGACTGCGGGCGCCGAGTTCGCTGGCGAGCTCGTCGACACGTTCCTCGCCGAGGCGCCCATCATGCTCGCCGAATTGCGGCGCGCGTTTGACGCCGGCGACGCGGATGCCTTCCGGCGTACGGCCCATTCGCTGAAATCGAACGGCAACACGTTTGGAGCGTGCGCGTTCGCAGCGATGGCCAGGGAACTGGAGCTCGGCGGCATGGCCCCCATGCAGGCAGCGGCCGGGAGTCCGCTCGACGCGCTCGATGCCGAGTACGCGCGCGTTGCAAGCGCGCTGACGGAGCTTGCACGTGCCTGAGATTGCTCGTGGCACGGCGCAGCTGCTGGTGGTCGACGACAACAAGGTCAACCGGCTGCTGCTGTCGCGCAACCTGGAGTTGATGGGCCACCGCGTGACGATGGCCGAGAACGGGCGCGTCGCGCTCGCGACACTGCGCCATGGCGGTTGCGATCTCGTGCTGCTCGACATCGAGATGCCGGAGATGGACGGCTTCCAGGTGCTCGAACAGATTCGCGGTGACCTGCAGCTGCGCGACGTGCCGGTGCTCGTCACGTCGTCGGTCGAGGGCCTCGACAACGTCGTACGTTGCATCGAGCTCGGTGCCGAGGATTACCTGCCGAAGCCGATCAATCCGGTGCTGCTCAAGGCGCGCATCGGCGCGAGCCTCGAGAAGAAGCGGCTGCGCGATCAGCAGAAGGAGCTCGTGCGCCGCTTTGCCACGCCCGAGGTGGCGCAGGACCTGCAGCGCTCGGGCTTCGCGCTCGGCGGCAAGCGCGTAAGCGGCTCGGTGCTGTTCTCGGACATTCGCGGGTTCACGTCGCTCGCGGAGTCGCAGCCGCCGGAGGAGACGATCGAGCTCCTCAACACGTACTACACGCTGATGTTCGACGCCATCAGCGGCCACGGCGGCATCGTGAGCCAGATCGCCGGCGACGGGTTGATGGCGATCTTCGGGGCGCCGCTGCCGCTGGCTGATCATTGCGATGCCGCGGTGCGCACGGCGCTCGAGATGATCGAGCTGATCGAGTTGTTCAACGCCGAGCGAGCCGCCGCCGGCAAGCCGGCGATCCGCATCGGCGTCGGCATCGCGTCGGGCGAGATGGTGGCCGGTTACACCGGCACCAACGAGCGCGCGACGTACACGTGCATCGGCGACACGGTGAACCTCGCATCCCGCCTCGAGACGCACACGAAGGAGGCCGGCCGTGCGGTGCTGATCGACGCCGCCACCCGCGCGGGCCTGCGCACCGCAGTGGGCGTCGAGCCGCTCGGCGCCGTCACCGTGCGCGGGAAGACGCAGGCGGTCGACGTCTTCGCAGTGGTGTCGGAGGTGTAACCCCCGGTGTCGGAGGTGCAACCCCCGGTGTCGGAGGTGCAACCACCCCCGGGAGACGGAGTGTTCCGTCACCGCGGGAGGTTTCACGTCCCCTTGCGATAGCCTCTCGGCGGACCAGGCGGGCGAGCGACAGTCGCACGATCGCTCATCGACTCGATCTTTTTCTTGAATGCTTCCGAGCCGAACGCCAGCTCGTGTTCCGTCGCGTGACGCAATCGCTCGAGCTCCGAATAGTCGGTACCTGCTTCACACCATCGGGCATACGCCGCCGATGACGTTCCCAGTTGCTCGAGTGCGGCATGCGGCGTGACGAGCACATCGACGCGCATGCCGGCCAGCGCTCCGTAACTGCTCCACCGATAGTCCCCCGGGTGTTCGACCATTTGGGCACGCACGGGATTGAGGTCGATATAGCGACATGCTGCGAGAACATGCTCGTCCTGTGCTACCAGGCACGCCTTGTACCGGCTTTCCCAAAGCGTGCCGACTTTGCCGGAAGCCTTGTTGATCGCCTTTACGTATCGGGATCCTACCGATTGCATGACCTTGGAAATAGCGCCAGGGACAACCGGAGTCAGCAATAGATGCACATGGTTCGTCATGAGCACGTAGGCATGCACGAGGACACGGTGGCGAACAACCGCTTCTTCCAGTAGCTGCAGATAGAAGCGGAAGTCGCGTTCCTCGAAGAAGCACGCACGCCGGTCGTTTCCGCGCTGGACGACGTGCAGCGGGAAGTCGGTCAGCCGATATCTTGGACGTCGAGGCATCGGGAAGCAGCATATTCGCAGCTTCCTCCACTCTCTATCGGCCAATCGTCCGAGTTACACCTCCGACACCGGGGGTTGCACCTCCGACACCGGTTATTTGCGCTGGCGCACCCCCAGCCAACCGAGCAGCACGGCGAGCAGCCCGAGCAGCGGCCACGGCAGCACCGGAATCGGTTTCACGCCGGACGGCGGTTGCGGTCCGCCGCCGCCTCCATTCACGACCTGGTTCACGGGCGCCGACGTGCTCGCCGAGTCGTCGGCGTCGCCGCCGTAACCGGCGGTGATTGCATGAACCCCCACGCTCAACGCGGACGTCGTGAACGCCGCCGTCGCGCCTGCTAGCGGCACGGTCGCGAGCACCGTCGCCCCCTCGCGGAATTGCACGTTGCCCGTCGGGCTCGTGCCACCGGAGACCGTGGCGGTGAACGTCACCGCCTGACCCACCGTGGACGGGTTGAGCGACGAAACGAGCGCCGTCGCCGTAACGCCGGGCGCCGCCGCGTTCACGACCTGGCTAACCGGCGCCGACGTGCTCGGCGTGTCGTCGGCATCGCCGCTGTAGGCAGCCGTGATCGAATGTGTGCCGACGGCCAGCGCCGACGTCGTCAACTGCGCCGTCGCGCCCGCGAGCGCAACCGTGCCGAGCGACGTCGCGCCGTCGAAGAACTGCACGCTGCCGGTCGGGCTCGTGCCGCCGGAAACGGTGGCGGTGAACGTCACCGACTGGCCGAACGTCGACGGGTTGAGCGACGAAACCACGTCCGTGGTCGTTCCCGGGCCTGCCGCCGGACATTGCGAGAATTCGGACGTATCGCTGGTGGCGATGTCTGTCGCAGTCGCCGTAACTATCGACTGGCCGGGCGGCACGGGAAGCACGATGGGGCCGATGCTCGCATTGCCGCTTCCATCGGTGACGACCGTCACGTTACCGATGAACGTCTGTCCCTGACCGAATCCTGTCGATCCACACGCAGCGTTCGCGAAGAATTCGATGCGGTACTGCTTCGACGCCTGGCTGTTGAACGTGCCGCTGATGGTTGCGCTGCCGGCCGCGATCACGGGCAGGTTCAGCACCGGATAGTTCTGGCCGCGATTGCCGGCGACCGTGTCGACGTCGCCCGGGTCGTTCGCGAGCGGGATCCCGGGAACCGAATCCTGGAGCGTGATGCCCTGCAGCGTGTTTGCGTAAATGACGTTCTGCACCAGCGGATTCGAGTTGGAATTGAGCCGTATCCAGATCCCGGGCCCGTTGTTGAACGCGATCGTGTTGGGCTGTCCGGGTCCGCTGCCGCCGACGGTCGCGTTGCTGATCCGCAGATTGATGCCGCCGAAGTTTCCGTTCGGCAACGGACTCGTGCCGTCGGCCTGGGTGCCGATCAGGTTCCCGCGGATGATCAGCGTATTGGGCGTGACGTTGAGCGTGTCCAGCCCGCCGGCAGGATTACCCGAGATCAGGTTGTTCAGCACCTGGGCATTGTTCGTGTTCGACATGCCCACGCCGCTCACCTGCGCAAGCGAGACGGTACCCGTCCGATCGGTGCCGATGAAATTGCCCTGAATGAGATGACCCGTAGAGCCTGAAAAAACGTCGAGGATGACGCCGCCCTGACTCATGTTGGAAATGAGATTGCGATCGGCCGGGCTGGGGCCGCCAATTCTCAGATTGTCGCCGCTGTTGTGGCGAATGCCGAATCCCGCCCCTCCGTTGGCCGTGGTGCCGGCCGCGTCTGTCCCGATGAAGTTGCCGGTGACGACGACGTTGCTGGCGCTGACCCGGATGGGCTCGAAGGACTGGTTCAACACGAGCCCTCGGATGGTCGTTCCGGCGCCGCCGGCATTGACGACCAGCTGCGCTTGCAGGCCCGATATCTGGATCTGCAGCACCGGATTGAGCGGTGCGGGAAAAGCGTTGGTGCCGACAGCCGCGCCCGGCTGGCTGTAGCCGTCGATCGTGACCTGCTCGTCGATGGTGGGCAGGAACGACGCCACATTGATCGTGTGCAGGCCGACGCCGGGAATCGCGAACTGAATCGTGTCGGGACCCGCCGTGCCGTTGGCGTCGGTCAGCGCCTGACGAAGACTTCCAGCGCCGCTGTCGTTGGTGTTGATGACCGTGAAAGTCGCGGCGTGAACGAGACAAGACGTCCACCACGCTGCCGCGAGCAGCAGGATGCGCGCACGCATGACCGCCCTCCCCGGGAAGTTTATTGGCGTTCTTGGCGGGGCAACCTACCAAGGTTCCCGCGGCATTGCAAGTACGGGGACCACTTACGGGTCCCGAGCGGAGCCGGCCCTGCGCCGGCCTCGCCAGGCTACCCCAGCAGGTCGCTCGATTCCTTGCGCGCCCGCGCCCCGCGAACGGACGCGCGGCGCTCGCCGTTGCCGTTCCGCTTGCGCGCGGGCGCCAGTACGGCCTTCAGGTAACGCCCGGTGTAGCTCGCCTCGGCCTCGGCGAGGTCCTCCGGCGCACCCTGCGCGATGATGCGGCCGCCGCCGGCGCCCCCTTCCGGGCCGAGGTCGACGATCCAGTCCGCCGTCTTGATGACGTCGAGGTTGTGCTCGATCACGACGACCGTGTTGCCATGGTCGCGCAGCCGATGCAACACCGTGAGCAGCAGCTCGATGTCGTGGAAGTGCAGCCCCGTCGTCGGCTCGTCGAGGATGTAGAGCGTGCGACCGGTGTCGCGCTTCGACAATTCGAGCGCCAGCTTGACCCGTTGCGCTTCGCCGCCGGAGAGCGTCGTCGCCGACTGGCCCAGCGTGATGTACCCGAGACCCACGTCGAGCAACGTTTGCAACTTGCGTGCGACCGTCGGCACCGGCTCGAAGAACGCAAACGCCTGCTCGACCGTCATCGCCAGCACGTCGTGAATGTTGCGATCCTTGTAACGGATCTCGAGCGTCTCGCGGTTGTAGCGCTGCCCGTGACAGACGTCGCACGGAACGTACACGTCGGGCAGGAAGTGCATCTCGACCTTGATGAGGCCGTCGCCCTGGCACGCCTCGCAGCGACCGCCCTTCACGTTGAACGAGAAGCGGCCGGGCCCGTAGCCGCGCTCGCGCGACTCCTTCACCTGCGCGAACAACTCGCGGATCGGCGTGAACAAGCCCGTGTACGTCGCCGGATTCGACCGCGGCGTGCGGCCGATCGGGCTCTGGTCGACGCTGATCACCTTGTCGAAATGCTCGAGCCCCTCGATGTCGCGATAGGGCGCGGGCTCCTCGGCGCTGTCGTACAGATGCCGCGCCACCGCGTGATACAGCGTGTCGTTGATCAGCGTGGACTTGCCCGACCCGGACACGCCGGTGACGCACACGAACAAGCCCACGGGCAATTCGAGCGTCACGTCGCGCAGGTTGTTGCCCGACGCGCCCGCGACCGTCAGCAGCCGCTCGCGATCGACGCGATGCCGCTGCGGCGGCACCGGAATCTGCCGATGCCCGGCCAGATACTGTCCCGTCAGCGAGTGCGGCGCGCGGCGGATGTCATCCGGCGTGCCCTGCGCCACCACCTGCCCACCGTGCTCGCCGGCGCCGGGTCCCATGTCGACGACGTGGTCGGCCGTCATGATCGCGTCGCGGTCGTGCTCGACGACGATGACGCTGTTGCCGAGGTCGCGCAGGTGCTTGAGCGTCGCGAGCAGCCGGTCGTTGTCGCGCTGGTGCAAGCCGATCGACGGCTCGTCGAGCACGTACATCACGCCGGTGAGCCCCGAGCCGATCTGCGACGCGAGGCGGATGCGCTGCGCCTCGCCGCCCGACAGCGTCTCCGCCGAGCGGTCGAGCGACAGATAATCGAGGCCGACGTTGTTCAGGAAGTTGAGCCGCGAGACGATCTCGTTGACGATCTTGTCGGCGATCGCCGCCTTGTGTCCCGGCAATGCGAGCCGCGCGAAGTACTGCATCGCCTCCTTGAGGGGCCACGACGAGATCTCGTAGATCGGCCGCGCGTCGTCGCCCTGGCCAACCTTGACGTTGCGCGCCTCCCGCCGCAGCCGCGTGCCGTCGCACTCGGGGCACGGCTTGTCGTTCAGATACTTCGCGAGCTCCTCGCGCACCATCATGCTGTCGGTCTCGCGATAGCGACGCTCGAGGTTCGGCACGATGCCTTCGAACGCGTGCTCGCGCGTCATCGTGCGGCCGCGATCGGTCAGATACGTGAACGGAATGCGCTCGTCGCCCGAGCCATAGAGCACGATGTTCTGCACGCGCTCGGGCAGCTTGTTGAACGGGCGGTCGACGTCGAACCCGACGTGCTTCGCCAAGCCCTGCAGCATCTGGAAATAGAACTGGTTGCGGCGGTCCCAGCCCCTGATGGCGCCGGAGGCGAGCGAAAGCTGCGGAAACGCGACGACGCGCTTCGGATCGAAGAAGCTGATCGAGCCCAGGCCGTCGCAGCGCGGACACGCGCCAACCGGATTGTTGAACGAGAACAACCTCGGCTCGAGCTCGGAAAGCGAATAGTTGCAGATCGGACACGCGAACTTGGCGGAGAACAGATGCTCGTGCCCGGTGTCCATCTCGACGGCGATCGCGCGGCCGTCGCCGTGGCGAAGCGCGGTTTCGTACGACTCGGCGAGGCGCTGCTTGAATTCGGCGCGAACCTTCAGGCGATCGACGACGACCTCCACCGTGTGCTTCGTCGTCTTGGCGAGCTTCGGCACCGCGTCGATCTCGTAGACGGTGCCGTCGACGCGCACGCGCACGAAGCCCTTGGCGCGGAGCTCGGCGAAAAGATCGAGCTGCTCGCCCTTGCGGTTGACCACCGCGGGCGACAGGATCATCAGCCGCGTGTCCTCCGGCATGGCGAGCGTCGCGTCGACCATTTGCGAGATCGTCATCGACGAGAGCTTCTGCTCGGGATGATTGATGCAATAGGGATCGCCGACGCGTGCGAAGAGAAGGCGCAGGTAGTCGTGGATCTCGGTCACCGTGCCGACGGTCGAGCGCGGATTGTGCGACGTCGCCTTCTGCTCGATCGAGATGGCCGGCGACAGGCCCTCGATCAGGTCGACGTCCGGCTTCTCCATCAGCTGCAGGAACTGCCGCGCGTACGCGGACAGCGATTCGACGTAGCGCCGCTGCCCCTCGGCATACAGCGTGTCGAATGCGAGCGAGCTCTTGCCCGAGCCCGACAGGCCGGTGATCACGATCAGCCGGTGCCTCGGCAGGTCGAGGCTCAGGTTCTTGAGGTTATGCGTGCGCGCGCCGCGGATGCGGATTTCGTCCATGCGGTTTCTGTACGGATGCACAATCGACCGCACGGGCTAGGCCGCGCAGCCGAAGGCGAAGATAGGCAACCTGCTAGTATATTGCGTTCTGCGAGCTCGCTCCAGAGCGTCGCTCGTTCGCGATGCAGATCGACGCTCGAGCCCGTCGCAATCCGCGATAGATGGGGGCGCATCCCGCCGCTGTCAATTCCAATCGGCCTCTCCTTCTGGGACAACGAACATGGCTTCGGTCAACAAGGTGATCCTGCTCGGCAATCTCGGCCGCGATCCCGAGACGCGCTACACCACCGGCGGCGATGCCGTCTGCAACCTGAGCATCGCGACGAGCGAGCAGTGGAAGGACAAGAACGGCGAAAAGCAGGAGCGCACCGAGTGGCATCGCGTCGTGCTGTTCGGCCGCCAGGCCGAGATTGCCGGCGAATACCTGAAGAAAGGCCGCTCGGTTTACGTCGAGGGCCGCCTGCAGACGCGCAAGTACACCGACAAGGACGGCGTCGAGAAGTACTCTACCGAGATCGTCGGCGACCGGATGCAGCTTCTGGGCAGCGGCCGCGACGCGAGCGGCGGCGACACTGACTTCGGCTCTCCCGGCGGGCCCGCGCCCCGGCGCGAGTCCGGCGCTGGCGGCGGCGCCGCCGGCAAGGGCTCTGGCGGCGCGAAGAAGCAGACCGAGGACTTCGACGACGACATCCCCTTCTGACCCCGGTGTCGGAGGTGCAACCCCCCGGTGTCGGAGGTGCAACCCCGGTGTCGCAGATGTAAACCGTTGATGTTGCGCGCTGTCGCAGTCGCCCTGCTGCTCCTCGCGCTTCCGGCCGCGGCGACGGAAGTCAAACAGCCGTTCAGCGACGGCCGGCTCTTTCGTATTTCCCGCGCGGGCATCGCGGACAGTTTCGTCTTTGGCACCATCCACGTCGGCGACCCGCGCGTGGCGGCCGTCGCCGCCCGGCTCGATGACCCGCTGCGACGCTCGAAAACGCTCGCCGTCGAACTCGTTCCCCAGGCCGCCGACAGTGCCATCGATGATTTCGAGCAGCTGGAAGGCGGCGGACGGCTCGAACCCCTCATCGGCACCGAAGCATTCGCCGAGGTACGACGTGAGCTCGCGGCGCAAGGCGTGGCGAACGACACCATTGCGCGGCTCAAGCCGTGGGCCGCGCTCCTGAAGATCACGCGCGTGCAGCCAGCTTCGACCGCAACGAGCCTCGACGGCGAGGTCGTCGCGATGGCCAAGGAACGCGGGATTCGCACGATGTCGCTCGAACTGGTCGACGAGCAGATCGCAGCGTTCGATGCCGTGCCCGTCGAGTCACAGGTGGCGATGCTGAAGCACGCCATCGCGCACCGCGACGCGCTCGCCGCAACCGTCGAGCCCGCGATCGACGCGTGGCTTCGCGGTGACCTCGCCGCGCTCGCGAAGCTTCCCGAGCAGGCCGGCCGGCAGTTTCCCGGCATGGATCGCCACTACCGCGCATTCGCCATGCACGTCATCGACGGCCGTACGGCGCTGATGCACTACCGTCTCTTCATGCCGCTGCGGGACGGTCACGTGTTTGCCGCCGTCGGCGCCACGCATCTGTTTGGCAAGCGAGGCCTGCTCGCGCTCATCCAGCAGGACGGATATCGCGTCACGAAGCTCTGGTAGACCCGCGCAAATGCAGGTCCAGAGATGTATTACGCGCGACACGCACCGAAAGCAGCTTCGACCTCCGACACCGGGGGTTGCACCTCCGACACTGGGGGTTGCACCTCCGACACCGGGGGTTGCACCTCCGACACCGCTGATGCAAATGTAAACGGCGGCTTGCAGATGCAAGGCGGTCGGGCTAAGCTCACCGCCGGACGCGTCGCCGACGATCGCGTCGCCATCGGGACCCGCAACATGACGACCGCCGAGGACCAGACGGACATCCGCGCGGCCTGGCTCTACTTCATGGAGGGCCTGACGCAGGCCGAGATCGCGCGCCGCCTCGGCACCACGCGCCTGCGGATCAATCGCATCCTCGTCGAAGCCCGTCACAACGGCCTCGTCGGCATCACGCTCAATTCCGAGCTCGCGAGCTGCGTCGCGCTCGAGCGCGAGCTGGTCCGCGATTTCAAGCTCACGTCCGCCGTCATCGTGCCCACGCCCGGCGACGAGGAGCAGATTCCGGCCATTCTTGGCCGAGCCGCCGCCGGCTTCGTGTCGCGGCATCTCGAGCAGCACGCGGTTCGCGGCTTCGGCATCGGCTGGGGCCGCACGCTGCGCGAAATGGTCCGCCACATGCGCGCGGCGCGCTATCCGGACATGTGTGTCAACTCGATGATGGGCGGCCTCACGCGCGGCCTGGAGATCAACACGTTCGACATCGTGAGCGAGCTCGCGCGGCGGCTCAATTCGCAATGCCAGTACTTCGCCGCGCCGATCTACGCCGGCAGCCCGCAATCGCGCGACACGATCATGGCGCAGGACGTCTTCCGCGACGCGTTGCGGCGCATCGAGACCGACGACATCGCCGTGCTCAGCATCGGCGACATCACGCGTCGCTCGATGCTCGTCCGCTACGGCCTTCCGGAGGACGTCGGCATCAAGGAGCTGCGCGACGCCGGCGCCGTGTGCGACATCATCGGCCAGTTCATCGACGCGCGCGGCAAGCCGATCGCGCATCCGCTCAATCGCCGTGCCATCGCGTTGCCGCTGCGCGATCTCGCGCGAGTGCCGATGGTGGTGTTCGCGGCCGGAGGCCGGCACAAGGTCCGCGCGCTGGGCGCGGTTTTGCGCGGCGGCTACGGCTCGGTGCTCGTATCGGACGAAGACACCGCGCGGGCGGCCGCCGCGCTCGCGCGGGATGCGGATGCACGGGCGTCCACCTGAACGCCCGCGCAACCGGAACAACACCAATGGCCAGCGTCGAACTGCAGTCGATCGGCAAGTCGTTCGGCGGCACGCCTGTGCTCTCGGGCATCGACCTCGCCGTCGCCGACGGCGAATTCCTGACGCTCGTCGGCGCCTCGGGCTGCGGCAAGTCGACGCTGATCCGCATCATCGCCGGGCTCGAGCCGCAATCCGCCGGATCGGTGCGGATCGGCGGCGCGTCCGTCGACCATTTGCGCCCTCACGAGCGCCATGTCGCGATGGTGTTCCAGAGCTACGCGCTCTACCCGCACATGCGCGTGTTCGCGAACATGGCGCTGCCGCTCACGATGACGCGCCTCAATCTGTTCGAGCGGCTGCCGCTGCTGCGGCTGCTGTCACCGCGCCGACGCGGCGTCATGGCCGGGATCTCGCAGCAGGTGCACGCGGTGGCGCGCCAGCTGCAGATCGAGAGCCTGCTCGACCGGCGACCGTCGCAACTCTCGGGCGGCCAGCGGCAGCGCGTCGCGCTCGGCCGCGCGATGGTGCGCGAGCCTGCCGTGTTCCTGATGGATGAGCCGCTGTCGAACCTCGACGCGAAGCTGCGCGTGCACATGCGCAGCGAGCTCGCCGAACTGCACGCGCGACTCGGCGTCACGTTCATCTACGTGACGCACGACCAGGTCGAGGCAATGACGATGTCCGACCGCGTTGCGATGATGGACAGCGGCACGATCCTGCAGCTCGGCAAGCCGGACGATCTCTATGCGCGGCCTGCGAACGTCAAGGTGGCGCAGTTCATCGGCACGCCGGCGATCAACCTGCTGCCGGCGCGCGTCGGCGCAGCCGGGACTGTCGAGCTCTTCGGCGCGGATCTGCCCATCCGCGTGCGCCGCCCCGCCGGCACGACGCTGACCCTCGGCATCCGTCCGCAGGCGGTCACGCCGGCAACCACCGGGACTGCGCACACGGGACTCTGCGCGCTGGATGGACGCCTGCGCCGCAGCGAGAACCTCGGCGCCGAGCACATCCTGCACGTCGACCTCGCCGCTCCCGCGACCGGCGCGCTGACCGGCGTCATGGCCGGCGATCCGGAAGCGCTCGTGGACGACGCACGCCGTCTGGCGTTGCTGTTCGCGCCGTCGGCGTGCCACGTGTTCGATACCGAAGGCGCGCGCATCGACGACGTCGAAGCGGTGCCCTCCGCTCCCACGCGAATGGCGCGCGCGCTGTGACAGCGGCTGCCACGCTCGCAGCACCCGTGCCGGCGCCGCGTCGCAACCGACAGCGGCTGATCGAAAGCCTCGCCGGCTCCGGGTTCGCCTTACCCGCATTCTTCCTGCTGCTGCTGACGAATCTCGTCCCGCTCGCTGCGCTGCTCTATCTGAGCTTCACCAACTACGAGCTCGGCGCGCTCGACACGCGCTTCCTCGGCCTCGACAACTTCCACAAGGCGCTCGGCGACCCCGTGTTCCGGCGCTCGCTCTACAACACGTTCGCTTACGTCGCCATGGTGATTCCGGGTGCCGTCGGGCTGGGGCTGCTGATCGCGGTGCTGCTGCACCGGCGCAAGCGCACGCGCTCGATCTACGAGGTGATCTATTTCCTGCCGGTCACGTCGACGCTGATCGCGATGGCGACCGTGTGGCAGTTCATCCTCCATCCGGCGCTCGGGCCGGTGAACGCCGCGCTGCGCGCGCTCGGCTTCGGCGAGATCGCGTTCCTGAGCGAGCCCGCGTACGTGCTGCCGACGCTCGCCGCCATCGGCATCTGGCAGCTTGTCGGCTTCAACATGGTGCTGTTCCTCGCCGGTCTCTCCGCGATTCCGCGCGACCTCTACGAAGCGGCGGAGATCGACGGCTGCCGCAGCGGCATCGACCGCTTCCTGACGATCACCTGGCCGCTGCTCGGCCCGACGACGATGTTCGTGATCGTCACCACGTCGATCACGGCGTTCAAGGTGTTCGACACGGTTGCCGTGATGACGCGCGGCGGCCCGATGGGCGCCTCCGAGGTCCTGCTCTATGCGATCTATCTCGAGGGCTACCAGTATTTCCACATGGGCTATGCCGCCGCGCTGACGCTGATCTTCCTCGCGTTCGTGCTGCTGTTCTCGATCCTGCAGACGTTCGTGCTCGAGCGGCGGGTCCATTACTGATGGCGACTGCGATGCCGATGCAGGACAGTGCCCGGCCGATCACGACGGGGAGCTCGCTGTTGCGGCGCATGTTCACTCTGTTCGCGGTGCACACGGTGCTGATCTGCGGCGCCGTGTTCATCCTGCTGCCGTTCGTCTGGATGGTGGTCACATCGCTCAAGTCGCCGTCGGAGATCTTCACCGTCGACTTCAGCCTGTGGCCGAAGCACTTCAACGCGGTGGAGAACTACGGCCGCGCGCTGACCAAGGTGCCGCTGCTGCGCTTCGCGCTGAACGGCTTCATCGTGTGCGCCGGCATCCTGATCGTGCAGGTGCTCGTCGCCGTGCCGTGCGCCTACGCGCTCGCCAAGCTGCGCTTTCCCGGCCGCAACGCCTTGTTCGCGCTGGTGCTGCTCGGGCTCTGCATTCCGGTCCAGGTGCCGGCGCTGCCGCTCTACATGGCCCTCGCCTCGCTCGGACTGCTCAACACGTATTTCGCGATCATGATGCCGTTCTTCCTCTCGGTGTTCGCGATCTTCCTGTTCCGCCAGTTCTTCAAAAGCTATCCCGACGAGATCATCCAGGCGGCGCGCCTCGACGGGATGAGCGAGTTCGAGATCGTGTGGCGGATCGTCGTGCCGAGCTCATGGCCCGCAATTGCCGCGTTCTCGGTGTTCTCCGTCGTCGCGCACTGGAACGACCTCTACTGGCCCCTGATCGTCATCAATGACATGAATCTCGCAACCCCGCCGCTCGGCATGCTGTTCTTCGCCGACTCGGAGACAGGATCGAACTACGGCTCGCTCACCGCCGCCGCAACGGTGATCACCGCGCCGCTCGTCCTCGCGTTCCTGATCGCGCGGCGCCGCTTCATCGAGGGCATCACGATGACCGGGATCAAGTGATTTCCGGGAACATCAACCATGGGAGGCTGATATGAAGAGACGCACCATTCTGCTTGGCGCCATCGCCGTCGCCGGCGCGATCGCCGCGCCTGCCGCGCACGCGCAGGAAGTGACGCTCGACGTGCTGTACGCATTCCCCGCGTTCGCGAAGTTCCACGAGCCGATCGCGCAGGAATTCATGAAGCGGCACCCCGACATCAAGATCGCGTTCCGCGCGCCCGCGCCGACGTACGACGACGGGCATCAGACAATGATGCGGCAGGCGGTGACCAACCAGCTTCCCGACGTCTACTACTCGGGGTTCCACCTCTTGTCCGAGCTCGCGCGCACGCTCGCGAAGCGCAACCAGATCGTCGATCTCGGGCCGCTGCTCGCCGCGGAGAGCAAGGAGTTCCGCGACAGGAACTACTCGCCGAAGATCGTCAATCTCGGCAAGGTCGACGGCAAGCTGTACGGACTGCCGTTCAACGCGTCGTCGCCGATCATGTACTACAACGCCGAGCTCGTGAAGAAGGCAGGCGGCGATCCCGACCACATGCCGGACAACTGGGATGGCATCCTGGCGCTCGCCGCGAAGATCCGCTCGACCGACGTCGCGGGCCTCGCGTACAACGTGCACGACTGGCCCGACGTGTGGCTGTATCACGCGATGATCACGCAGGCCGGCGGCACCGTCGTCGACGGCGCCAAGGTGCCGCTCGGCGGCCCCGACCTCGGCGTCAAGGTGCTCGAGCGCTTCCGCCGCTTCGTCGCCGAGGACGGCATGCCGCTGATCGACTGGGATCAGTCGCGGCAGCAGTTCATCGCCGGCAGGATCGGCATCTTCTTCGATACGCCCGCGCGCCTGCGGCAGGTCACCGACCTGATCGGCGACAAGTTCACGCTGCGCACGGCCATATTCCCGATCGACAACCAGGCGAAGGGCGGCCTGCCCACCGGCGGCAACGCGGCGATCATCACGACGCGCGATCCGAAGAAGCAGAAGGCCGCGTGGGAGTTCCTGAAGTTCGTCACCGGCCCGGAAGCGCAGAAGATCGTCGTCGAATCGACCGGGTACCTGCCTACGAACCTGCGCGCGGCCGGACCGGAATTCCTCGGCCCGTACTACGACAAGAATCCGAACTTCAGGACGGTCTCGCTGCAAGTGGACCGCTCCGTGCCGTGGCAGGGCTATCCGGGCGGCAATTCGGTCAAGACGTGGCGCGCGCAGCGCGAGATCATCATCGCGGTGATGCGAGGCGAGCTCGCGCCCAAGGCCGGGTACGAGAAGCTGATGAAGGAAACGGCGGCGCTGGTGAAGGAGCCATGATCACCGAACGTTCGAACCGATGAAGTCCCGCTACGAAGAGATGCTGCGCGGCGCCGAGGCGATCGCCGCGCAGGCAGCCCGCACGCTGTGCGAGATGCGCGCGGGGCCGCTCGACGTCGCCCGCAAGGAGCTGCGCGACGTCGTCACCGCGGCCGATCTCGCATCGGAGCGCATCGTGCTCGACGGCCTGCGCGCGCTCACGCCGGAAGCGGCCATCGTGTCCGAAGAAGCGGGCGCGAGCGGACCGCCCGACGGCCCGCGCTGGATCGTCGATCCGCTCGACGGTACCGTCAACTTCGCCGCGGGGCTGCCGTGGTTCTCGGTGACGCTCGCGTATCAGGAGGGCGGGCGAACGCGCGCGGGCATCGTGCACGCGCCGCTCGCTAATGTCGTCGCCCGGTATTGCGAAGGCGCGATCGCGACCGTGAACGGGCGCGAAGCGCACGTTTCACAGCGCACCACGCTCGCGGATGCTGTCGTGTCGATCGTGCTCACGTCGCATTTCGACGACCGCGCCGTCACGCGCACGGCGGAAGCGGTGCGCCGCCTCGGCGGCGCCGCGCGTGGCGTGCGCATCATCGTCTCCGGCGGCTTGGAGATGACGCTCGTGGCGGACGGGCAGCTCGACGCGTTCGTGTCGCTCAAGGCCGATGCGGTGTCGCACGCCGCCGCGATGCCGCTCGTGCGCGCCGGTGGCGGCCGGGTCACGCGGCTCGACGGGCGCGACGCGGACGACGACGACCTGGAACGCATCGTCTCGAACGGCGCGATCCACGACGAGCTGCTGGCGCTGCTCGAGGGCGTGTGACGCGCGATGCGCATTCGCTGAAGGACGACACGCGCGCCGTACTCGACCACGCGGTACGCAGCGCGTCCGTGACGCGCGCAGTCGCTGTCGCGCGCGGAGCGATCGCGCAGCTTCCGCGCCTCGTCGCAACCGTGGAAGCACCACGCGCCTGCCTGATCGTCGCCGATCACGCGACGCTGCAGGCCGCAGGCCACGCGGCGATCGCCGCGCTGCGTGGCGCGGGCATCGCCGTTCCCGAACCGATCGTCCTCGAGGGAGCGCCGCGCGTGAAGGCGCGCCTCGAGCATGCGCGGGATCTCGCCGCGCGATTCTCCCGAGCGGATGCGCTGCCGATCGCCGTGGGCGCTGGCGTGATCAGCGACATCACCAAATGCGCAGCCGGCATTGCCGGCATACCGTACGCGAGCGTCGCGACGGCGGCATCGATGGACGGCTACGCGGCGTCGGGCGCGGCGATGCTCGAGGACGGCTTCAAGCGCACGTTCGCCTGCCCGCCACCGATCGCTGTCGTGGCCGATCTCGATGTGATCGCGCGAGCGCCCGCGCGCATGGCGTCGTGGGGCTATGGCGACACGGCAGGCAAGATCGTGGCCGGCGCCGACTGGATTCTCGCCGACGCGGCCGGCGAAGACCCGATCGATTCCGCAGCGTTCGCGCTGGTGCAGGACCACGTCAGGAATTGGCTCGGCGCTCCGGCGCGCGTGGCCGCTCATGATGCCGATGCGCTGCGCGCGATGGTCGAGGGCCTGCTCGTCTCCGGCTTCGCGATGCAGGCCCACGGCGATTCGCGCCCGGCGAGCGGCAGCGAGCATCAGTTGTCGCACCTATGGGAAATGGACCGGATCGAAGTCGACGGCGAGCCGGCCGCGCACGGCGCGTGTGTCGGCGTGGGCACCGTCGCGATGCTCGCGCTGTACGAATGGCTGTTCGGGCAGGACGTGTCGGCGATGGCACGCGACCCCCGGCCGGCGGTGCGCGATCCACGGAGCATCGAAGCGGAAGTCGCGCGCGCGTTCGACGATCCCCGACTGGTCGCAAGTGCGCGCAGCGAAACGCTCGCCAAGGTCGCGCGCGATCTCCATCGTGATGCGCGCGTGCGCGCGCTCGCGGCCGAATGGCCGGCGCTGAAGGCGCGCCTCGCGGCGGCGATCGTACCGGCCGCGACGATGGAGGCATGGCTCGCAGCAGCGGGAGCTGCCGCGCATCCGGCCGACCTCGGCCTTTCGCTCGCGCGCCTGCAGCGCGACTATCGGCGCGCGCGGCTCATCCGGCGCCGCTACACGATACTCGATGTGCTCGAGGACTTCGGATGGCTCGACCGCGCGATCGACGCGGTGTTCGCGCCCGGGGGATTCTGGAGCCGCCGCGCGCGCGGCGAAAAGACAGTTACAGCGTCCGCGGCCGCGCGGCCGTGATCGCGTTACGCGCGACCGCCTTTACTTAGGCCGCTGCGGTCGTCTCTGCGCTTCGCGCTTCCGTGCTCGCGAGCGGCACGTCGATGACCGCGCCGCCGAGGCAAACCTCGCGGTCGTACAGCACGAGGTACTGTCCCGGCGTCGGCGCCCATTGCGGGACGTCGAACGACGCGGCGATCGCGTCGCCGCCGCGCGAACGCACTTCGCACGCCGCATCCGGCATCCGGTAGCGCGTCTTTGCCGCGAGCCGTGCAGGCAACGGACGCGCCTCGCCGGCGATCCAGTGCATGCCGTTCGCGGCGACGTCGCGCCGGTACAGTAGCGGATGGTCGTGTCCCTGCACGGCGACTAGCGCGTTGCGCGCGAGATCCTTGCCCGCGACGAACCACGGCGCGTCGGCGCGATCGCGCGTGCCGCCGATGCCGAGGCCGTGCCGCTGCCCGATCGTGTAATACGCGAGTCCGTCGTGGCGGCCGACCGCTTCGCCTTCCGGCGTCACGATCGGGCCGGGCGTGCGCGGCAGGTAGCGTGCGAGGAAATCGCGAAACGGCCGCTCGCCGATGAAGCAGATGCCGGTCGAATCGCGCTTCGCGTACGTCGGAATGCCTTCGCGCTGCGCAATCCCCCGTACGTCGCGCTTGGTGATTTCGCCGAGCGGAAACACGACCGGCGCGAGTTGCTCCTGGGTCAGGCGATGCAGGAAGTACGTCTGGTCCTTGGCGCCGTCGACGGCCTTGAGAAGCTCGACCTTGCCGTCCGCGGAGCGCCGCAAGCGCGCGTAGTGGCCCGTGGCGATGCCGTCGGCGCCGAGCGTCAGCGCATGGTCGAGGAACGCGCGGAACTTGATCTCGCTGTTGCAGAGGACGTCCGGGTTCGGCGTGCGCCCGGCCTCGTAGTCGCGCAGGAACAGCGAGAACACGCGCTCGCGGTATTCGGCGGCGAAGTTGACCGCCTCGAGATCGATGCCGATGACGTCCGCGACCGCGGCCGCGTCGACCAGGTCCTCGCGGGACGTGCAGTATTCGTCGGTATCGTCCTCCTCCCAGTTCTTCATGAAGAGGCCGACGACCTCGTGGCCCTGCTGCTTCAGCAGCCACGCCGCGACCGACGAGTCGACGCCGCCCGACATGCCGACGACGACTCGCTTCCTGCGTGTCATCAGAGATTCGCGATCAATCCGAGCGGCCAGCGCCTGCCGGCGCGATAGTCGTCGATCGAACGCATGACGAGCGGGCTGCGATGCGCGGCGCGGCGCTCCGCGACCTCTTCGTAGGTGAGCCACATCGCGCGGACGATGCCCGTGTCGAGCGCGCGGTCGGCTTCGTGCGTGCGAGGGGCGGCGGCGAACGTGAAGCGCACGAACGCCGTGCCGCTCGAGCCCGGTCCCCAGTGATAGACGCCGACGAGCGCCGTCGGATCGACGCGCCACGCCGCTTCCTCGAGCGTCTCGCGCGCAGCCGCCGATACGAGCGACTCGCCCACCTCGACGTGCCCGGCCGGCTGATTGAGCCGCAGGCCGTGGCGGGTCTCTTCCTCGATGAGGAGGAAACGCCCGGCGCGCTCGACGACGGTCGCGACGGTAACCGCCGGACGAATGACTTCGTTCATGATCGCGTATCGCTGTACTGAACAGGGATGATATCCGCAGCAATATGCAGGCCCGCGCAGCCGATGAAAAATGGGGCACATGGAATCGCGAGCGCTTAAAGATGGTCGCCGGTTTCGGCGCGCCGCTCGCGCCTGCGCTCCCTCCTCGGTACGGCGCCGCACTGGGCCAAGCCCATCGTCAATTCCGCACTCAAGCCGCACATGCGGGACGCCTCGCGCGATTGAAGAGACCGATCGTCGATCCCGGCTACGCTGTCTCTGCCTGCCGATAAAAAAGGCAGGGCGAGTGCCCCTGCCTGGCGATAAAAAAGGCAGGGCGGGCGCCCTGCCTCTTGAACGAATTGCCGGAAGCGATTTACTTTTTGGGCGCTTCGGCGGCCTTGGCCGCGTCGGCCGCCGGCGCGGTGCTCGTCGACTTGACCGGCTTCTTGACCGGGTTGCTCTGATTCATCGGCGAGCTGGCCGACGACGAGTTCTTCTGCATCTGCTTGTGCTGTTCCGCGAACTGCTTCTTCTTCGCGGCCTTCTTCGCCGCCTTCTCGTCCTTCGCGCTCTTCTTCATCGCGTCGTCGGACTTGGCGGCGGGAGCGGCAGCCGGCGCCGCAGAGGCAGCCGGCGCCGCGGGGGCAGCCGGCGCAGCGGTCTGGGCCAGCGCAACTGTCGTCGTAACGGCGAACGTCCCGGCGATCAGGGTTGCGAGGAGCTTCTTCATGGAGTTGGGTCCTATCGTTTCGGTTGGTGGATGTGAATCGACTGCCCTAATGCGCCGCTTTGACGTTGACGCCAGCGAACGTTCCTTCGCAAAAACGTCGCAAATGGTGGAAAAAAGGCGCCCGGATCGCGCGCCGCCCCCTTAACGCTGTCCAGAGCAACGGCGTTGACACTGCGCGACGAGCCGTCGCGCGGCCTCTTGATGTCGATCAAGTCGTCGCCGGGCGGCGACAGCGAAGCGTCAGCGCGACAAGCCGAGATCGCGCTGCAGCCAGTCGCGCAGCAGCGGGATGGTCACGCTCCGCCGCGTGGCCAGCGAATGCCGGTCGAGCGCGGCGAGCGTTGCGACGAGACTCGTCATGTCGCGCCGCCCATGGGCAAGCAGATAGGCGATCACGTCGCCCGAAAGGCGAAAGCCGCGCTCGCGCGCGTACGTTTCGAGCGCCTGCGCCTTGTCCGCATCGGCGAGCGGCAGCACCTCCAGCACCAGCCCGAGCGCGAGCCGCGTGCGCAGGTCGTCGCGCAAGGCAACTCGCGCAGGAGGCGCCGCGGCGCAGGCCACCCATTGCCCCGCGTTCGCCGCCAGCGCGTTCAGGGCGGTGAACAGCCGCGCCTGCTCCTCGGCGTCGGCGGCGTCGATGCGATCGACGACGAGCAGCGCGGATGCCGGAAGCGCATCGGCCGCGGGCACGTCGCCTGGTGACGCGCACTCGACCACTGCGCGTGCGCGCGCTGCCATCGCCGCCGTCGCGCGCAGCAGGTGCGTCTTCCCCGCGCCGGGCGCACCCCACAGCAGCAACCCGGTTTCGTGCGACTCGCCGCGCGCGAGCGCCATCAGCGCCGCCATCGCTTCGCGATTCGCGCCGGCGACGAAATTGTCGAAGCTCGGCGGCTCGGGCTGGGCGAGGTCGAGTACGAACTGCTCGCTCATTTCAGGATCGGTGTCGGAGGTGTAACCCCCGGTGTCGGAGGTGTAACCGGGTAGTGTCGGAGGTACACCTGTGGCGCGGGGGTCCTATCCCGAGGTTGTACCTCCGACACCGGGGGTTACACCTCCGACACCGGGGGTTATACCTCCGACACCGTTCAGTCGGGATCGTCCTGGAACACCGGCGACGCTTCGTAGGCGCGGCGCAGATGGCGCAGGCCGACGAGCAGCGCGGCGGACACGGGCAGCGCCATCAGCACGCCGGCGAAGCCGAACAACTCGCCGAACGCAAGCAGCGCGAAGATGACCGCGAGCGGATGCAGGCCGATGCGATCGCCGACGAGAAACGGCACGAGCACGTAATTCTCGAGCAGCTGGCCGATGCCGTACACCGCCATCACGGCAAGGAAACCCGGCCAGCCGTGCCATTCGAGCAGCGCGGCGAGCGTACCCAGCAGGAATCCCAGGCCGAAGCCAACATACGGAATGAACACCAGCACGCCCGTGAGAATCCCGATCGCGAGCGCATGGTTGAGTCCCACGAGCGTCAGACCGATCGCGTAATACACGGCCAGCGCCGCCATCACGAGCAGCTGTCCGTGCAGGAACTCGGCGAGCACGCTGTCGATCTCGCGCGCCACGGTGCGCACCTTGCCGCTCCAACGCCGCGGCACCAGGTCGTCGATGCGCGCGACGATCATGTTCCAGTCGCGCAGCAGGTAGAACATCACCACCGGGATCAGCGCCAGATTGATGACGACCGTCAGCAGGATCTGCCCGCCCGCCTTCACGCCCGACAACAGCCGCGCCGACAGGTCGCGCGCCTGCTGCGCGTTCTCCGTGATGAAGTTGCGGATCGACTCGAAGTCGAAGGAAAGCGCGATGCCGAACTTCTCCTCCAGGATCGGCACGACGCGCTCGGTGAACCGCGCGAACAGATCGGGAACGCGCCGCGTGATCGACACCACCTCGCTTTGCACCAGCGGAATCAGCACCAGGAACAGCGCCGCGAGCAGCAGGCCGATCAACAGAATGACGCCGAGCGTCGACAGCGAGCGCGGCACGCCGCGCTTCTCGAGGCGATCGACGACCGGCGTGCCGAGATACGCGAAGATCGCGCCGATCAGAAACGGCGTGAGCACCGGCCCCAGCCAATGCAGCGCGAGCACGAACAGGATCGCCGCGCCCACCACCCACGCGTAGTGCCGGGGCGCGAGCGGATGCCGACGGTGCGGCGCCGTCTCCGGAACCGGTTCGAGAGGTGACTCGGGCGGGCGGTATTCGTCCACTTTCAGAGTAAAATCGCGGACTTTCCAAAAAACCGCAGCACTTTACCTCATTGTGGCCCGCATTCAGCAGTCCGCGCCGCTTTCGTATCGCGCCGCCGGCGTGGACGTCGACGCAGGCGATGCCCTGGTCGAGCGCATCAAGCCGCTTGCCCGGCGCACGATGCGGCCGGAAGTGCTCGCCGGCATCGGTGGCTTCGGCGCGCTGATCGAGATCGGCAAGCGATATCGCGAGCCGGTGCTCGTCGCCGGAACCGACGGCGTCGGCACCAAGCTCGACCTCGCGCAGCGCCTGGGCCGCCACGGCACGATCGGCATCGACCTCGTGGCGATGAGCGTCAACGACATCCTCGTGCAGGGCGCCGAGCCGCTGTTCTTCCTCGACTACTACGTGTGCGAGCGGCTCGACGTCGACGTCGCCGCCGACGTGATCGCGGGGATCGCCAAGGGCTGCGAGATGGCGGGTTGCGCGCTGATCGGCGGCGAAACCGCCGAGCATCCGGGAACGTTTCCGGAAGGCAGCTACGATCTCGCCGGATTCGCTGTCGGCGTGGTCGAGAAATCGGGAATCGTCGACGGGCGGGACATCGTTGCGGGCGATCGGCTGATCGGCATCGCATCGAGCGGGCCGCACTCGAACGGATTTTCGCTGATCCGCCGCATCGTCGAAGTGACGAAGGCCGACCTGCGCGCACCGTTCGCCGGCGGATCGGCGACGACGCTCGGCGACGCGCTGCTCGCGCCAACGCGCATCTACGTCAAGCCGGTGCTCGCGCTGATGAAGCGCGTGCGCGTCAAGGGCATGGCCCACATCACCGGCGGCGGTCTCGTGCTGAACGTGCCGCGGATGCTTCCCGACGTCGTGCAGGCGCGGCTCGATCGCACCCGCTGGCCGCGCCTGGCGATTTTCGACTGGCTGCAAGCGCAGGGTCGCGTCGACGACGACGAAATGCATCGCGTGTTCAACTGCGGCCTCGGCATGGTGCTCGTGGTTGCGCCCGCCGACACCGCGGCCACGATCGACGCGCTGAATGCGGAGGGCGAGCAGGCCTTCGACGTCGGCGAGATCGTCGCGCGGCCGGACGAGGCTGCGCACGCGGTCGTCGCCTGATTCCGGCAATCCGCGCGTAACGCGATGGCGCTTATGCGCATCACGGTGCTCATTTCCGGCCGCGGCTCCAACATGGCCGCGCTCATCGACGCCTGCATCGCCGGACGAATCGAAGGCGCCGTCACGCACGTGATCAGCAACCGGCCGGACGCAGCGGGGCTCGAGATCGCACGCGGCCACGGCATCGCAACCACGGTCGTCGATCATCGGACATTCGCGTCGCGCGAACTGTTCGACGCCGCGCTCGCCGGCGCGATCGACCAGGGCGAGCCGGACCTGATCGTGTTCGCAGGCTTCATGCGCATCCTCGGCGCCGATTTCGTGCGGCGCTACGAAGGACGGATGCTGAACATCCACCCGTCGCTGCTTCCGGCGTATCCCGGCACCGACACGCATCGCCGCGCGCTCGCGGACGGCGCAGCGCGACACGGCTGCACCGTGCATTTCGTCACGCCCGACGTCGATTGCGGGCCTATCGTCGCGCAGGCGGAAGTGCGCGTGCAGCCCGACGACGATCCTGCGACGCTCGCCGCTCGCGTCCTCGAGCAGGAGCATCGCCTGCTGCCGGAAGTCGTCGGCTGGTTTTGCGCCGGCCGCCTGCGCCTCGAGGGTGGCCGCGTGAGCCTCGTCGATTAAATGGGGTCGGAGACGACTTTCCATGCCGCCTTCGCCGTGCACGACGACCGGTGGCGGAACGTCGTCTCCGACCCCATTTAGCGCGGGTGACCGCCATCCATACGCTCGAACTCCGCGCCCCGCGGCCGGTCAGCCTTCCCATGCCCGCTGCTGCAGCATCGTCGCCTGCCGATAAGGAGGGAAAGCGCCGCCTCGTGCGTCCGGCGCTGCTGGTGGCGCTTGGGCTGTCGCTAATTCTGCACCTCGCGTGGTCGCTGTGGCCCGCCGACGACATCGACACGCCCGAGGGCGCCGTCCTCGAGGCGACGATCACCGAGATGCCGCCGCCGCCCGTTCCGAGCGCGCAACCGGCACCCCCGCCCCCACCGCAGCAGCCGACGAAGCGCACGCGCACGATCGCGCGCAAGCCTGCCGCGCCGCCGGCAACGTTTGCCGCACCCGACGCATCGGCGCCAGCGATCGACCAAGGTACGCCCGACGTCGCGAAAGGTGCACCAGGCCCGAGTGGCGCCGAAACAACCGCCAAGGCCGCGGAACCCGCAAGCGAAGCCGCGACCGCCAGCGAGCCGGCGCCGCCGGTCGTCGCGCTGCCGCCGCGCGTCGATCTCGCGTACAAGGTCTTCTTCGGCACGCAGGGCTTCATGATCGGCGAGGCGACGTATCGCTTCGAGCACGCGAACGATCGCTATCGCATCTCGACCGTCGGCCAGGCGCGCGGCCTCGCCGCGTTGATCGTGCGCGGCACGGGCAAAGTCGAAAGCCATGGCCGCATCACGCAGCACGGATTGCGGCCGTACGAATTCGCGATCGAGCGCGGCAGCGCCGACCGCCGCGAAGTCGCGTTCTTCGACTGGGATGCGGGCAACGTCGTCCTGAACGACGGCGCACGCGCGCAACTCGAGGCGCCCGCGTTCGATCCGCTGACCATTCTGTGGCAACCGTACTTCTCGCCGCCCGGCAAAAGCGACCTCACGTTCAGCATCGCGACCACTCGCAAGGTCGCGCGCTACACGCTCAGGCTGGAGGGCGAGGAGACGATCGACTGGCCGCGCGGCCGGATCGCCACCGAGCGCTGGCATCGCATCAGCGAGGACGGCAACACCGAGGGCTGGTTCTGGCTCGCGCCGTCGCTGCACTACATTCCGGTGAAGATGCGCGTCACGCGCACGTCGCGCGGCACGCTCGAAGTGCTGCTCGACTCGATTCGCGTCGACGACCCGCAGAAATTCGGGCTCGCAGCCGACATGATGGGTGAGGCGCCAGCATCTGCCACGCAAAGCGCGCGCGCGGAACCGAAGACCGCAGACGACATCGTCTACGACATGCCGGGGACGCGCATGCCTTCGCTGACCGCGGAAGAGCTGCGCGGTCAATGACGCCGCGCCGCAACCAGATCGCCGCGCTTGCCGCCGCGATCGAACGCGTGGCGCGCCTCGATCTGCCGGCCGACAGTGCGCTCTCCGCGTACTTCCGCGAGCATCACGAAATGGGCGCGCGCGATCGCGCGTGGGTGAGCGACGGCGCGTTCGCCTATCTGCGGCGCAAACGCTCGTACGAAGCGCTGGCCGACGACGCGACGCCGCGCCATCTCGCGCTCGCGGTCGCCGTGCGCGAATTCGGCCATTCCGTGCGCGAGCTCGAGGAGGCGATCAACGCGAGCGATGCGCGCTGGCTCGCGGCATTCAAGAGCCGCCACGCCGAGGCGCTGCCGCCTGCCGTCGCGGCCGACGTGCCCGACTGGCTGTGGGCGCGCCTCGGCGAAGTGTATGGCGACGAAACGCGCGCCGCGTTGACGCGCTCATGGCAATCGCCGGCGCCGTTCGACCTGCGCGCCAACGTGCTGAAGACGACACGCGACGCGGCGCTTGCTGCCCTCGCGGCGGAAGGCTTCTCAGCCACGGCGACACCCTATGCGCCCAACGGGTTGCGCATCGCCGGGCGCCCCTCGCTCGCGCGCCATCCGTGGCTCGCCGACGGCCGCCTGGAAGTGCAGGACGAAGGCAGCCAGCTGATCGGCACGCTGGTCGCGCCGCGGCGCACCGACATGGTGGTGGACTTCTGCGCGGGCGCCGGCGGCAAGACGCTGCTGCTCGGCGCGATGATGCGCTCGCAGGGGCGCCTTTATGCGTTCGACATCGTCGACAAGCGCCTCGCGCGACTCGCGCCGCGGCTTGCGCGCTCCGGACTCTCCAACGTGCATCCGCAGGTGATCGCGCACGAGCGCGACGCGAAAGTGAAGCGCCTCGCCGGGAAGATCGACCGCGTGCTGGTGGATGCGCCGTGCACGGGATTCGGCACGCTGCGCCGCAATCCCGATCTCAAGTGGCGCCAGACACCGCAGGATGTCGGCGAGCTCGCCGCGCGCCAGGCGCGCATTCTCGATGCGGCGGCAACGCTCGTGAAGCCGGGCGGCCGGCTCGTGTATGCGACGTGCAGCGTGCTGCCGGAAGAGAACGACGCGATCGTCGATGCGTTCCTCGCGTCGCACGAGACGTTCGCCGAGCGCGACGCGGCGTCCGTGCTCGCGCACGCCGGCGTGCCGCTCGACACCGGCCCCCGCCTGCGCCTGCTCCCGCATCTGCACGGCTGCGACGGCTTTTTCGCCGCGGTGCTCGAACGCAAACCCGCGGTGTCGGAGGTATAACCCCCGGGTGTCGGAGGTGTAACTCCCCTCGCGGGTAGAGTTGCACCTCCGACACCCGGGGGTTGCACCTCCGACACCGCAATCATGATCGCACCGATCGACTTCGGACGCTTCGAGCTCGCGCTCGGCTCGCCGCGCGGCTGGCTGGAGCTGGCCGTGACGCTGCTGTGCATCGGCCTCGCGTTCGCCCTCGACCGCTGGTTCGACCGCAAGCGCGGGGAGCACCGCCGCCACGTGCTTCTACCGCGCGCCGTCCGCCTCGGCTTTCCGCTGCTCGCGCTGACGATCACGTTCATCGTGGCCGTCGCCTGGCGGCGCTACGTGGGCGCGCCGCTCTTCCTCTCGATCGCGATCCCGATCCTGATCGCGCTCGCAGTCATCCGTCTCGTCGCCTATGGCTTGCGCCGGCTGTTCCCCGCGCAGGCATGGCTGCGGACGGGCGAAGTGGCGATCAGCACCACCGTGTGGGTGCTGGCCGCACTCTATTTCGTCGGCGTGCTGTCCGAGATCACCGCGGCGCTCGACGAGCTCGTACTGCCGATCGGCAAGTCGCGGGTTTCCGTCCTGACGATCTTCAAGAGCCTCGGCGTCGTCACGCTGGCGCTGGTGCTCGTGCTATGGATCTCCGGGCTGATCGAGCAGCGCCTCGCGCGCGCCACGCAGCTCGACGTCAATCTGCGCGCGCTGCTGGCGAAGGTGATCAAGGCCGTGCTGATCGCCATCGGCGTGCTGATCGCGCTCGAGCAGATCGGCTTCGACCTCACGCTGCTGACCGTTTTCGGCGGCGCGCTCGGCGTCGGCATCGGGCTCGGCCTGCAGAAGCTCGCCTCCAACTACATCGCCGGATTCGCGATCCTGCTCGACCGCTCGATCCGGCTCGGCGATCTCGTGACGGTGGACAACCGCACCGGCGTGGTGACCCGCGTGACGTCGCGCTACGTCGTCATCCGGGGCGGCGACGGCCTGGAGGCGATCGTGCCGAACGAGGCGCTGATCACGAACACCGTTCTCAACCATTCGTCGACTGCGACGCGCATCAGGATCGCAATCCAGGTGCAGGTGTCATACGACAGTGACGTCGAAGCGGCGCTGGAAATCCTGCGCGAAACGGCCGAGCAGCAGCCGGAAGTGCTCGGCGGCGACCAGGCGCCGTCGGCGATGGTGATCAACCTGGCGGACAGCGGCATCACGCTCGAACTTGGTGTATGGATCGACAATCCGCACATCCAGGGCAGGCTCAAGAGCGCGCTCTATCGAGGCGTGCTGAAGGCGTTTGCGCAGCACGGCATCGACATTCCGTTTCCCCGGCGCGACGTGCGCATTACCGGGACAATCCCGGCCGGCGAAGACCCGCGTGGCTATTCCGCGAAAGCCACGACCGCCGGCACTACCACCCCGCCCGCTGGTCCAACCCCGACGGGCTAAAGCCTTGCCAACCGTCGGGTTGCCCTCATTTCGGGGCAGGCGACGGTCGCGTACAATGCGCCTCTCGCTCCGCGGGCCGCCCGGCCCGTTCCGCCCTGATTCTTTGACGGATACTCAATGACGCTGGATTCACTTCTGGACGCCGCCGGCGGCCTGCTGTCGCTGCCGTGGTGGGGCTACGTGGTCGTCACGCTCGCTCTCACGCACGTGACGATCGCCGCCGTGACGATCTTCCTGCACCGCTGCCAGGCCCATCGCGGCCTCGACCTTCATCCGATCGTCTCGCACTTCTTCCGCTTCTGGCTCTGGCTTACGACCGGCATGGTGACGAAGGAATGGGTGGCCATCCACCGGAAGCACCACGCGAAAGTGGAGACCGAAGAGGATCCGCACAGCCCGCAAACGCGCGGCATCGACACCGTGCTGCTGCGCGGCACCGAACTCTACCGGGCCGAGTCGCGGAACACCGAGACGCTCGCCAAGTATGGCCACGGCACGCCGGACGACTGGGTCGAGCGCAACCTGTACACGCGCTTCTCCGTGCACGGCGTGGGCGTGATGCTGCTGATCGACCTCGTCCTGTTCGGGCCGATCGGCGCCACGATCTGGGCCGTGCAGATGCTGTGGATCCCGGTGACCGCGGCGGGCATCATCAACGGCATCGGCCACTACTGGGGCTACCGCAATTTCGCCTGCGCCGACGCGTCGACCAACATCGTCCCGTGGGGCATCATCATCGGCGGCGAGGAGCTGCACAACAACCACCACGCGTACGGCTCGTCGGCCAAGCTGTCGTCGCGCTGGTACGAGTTCGACATCGGCTGGATGTACATACGCACGCTCGGGATCCTGCGGCTCGCGACGGTGCGCAAGGTGGCCCCGCAGATCCGCGTCGACCGCTCGAAGGTGACGCCCGACCTCGCGACGCTGCAGGCGATCATCACGCACCGCTATGCAGTAGCCACCAGCTACGCCAAGTCGCTCAAAGCTGCGTGCGCGACCGAGATCGCGGCGCTGCGCGCGCGCCATGCGCACATCGAGCTGCCGAGCGTGCGGCGCGTCAAGCGCTGGCTTGCCGCGGAAGATCACGTGCTGACCGAGGCCGAGCGAGCGCGGCTTGCCGACGCGGTGGACAACAGCAAGGTGCTGCAGCAGATCTATCACATGCGGCAGGAGCTGGCCGCGCTGTGGGGTCGCTCCACCGAATCGTCGGAGCAGCTGCTCGCGCGGCTGCAGGACTGGTGCCGTCGCGCCGAGGCGTCGGGCATCGCGCCGCTGGCGCAGTTTTCGATGCGGCTCAGAAGCTACGCGTAAAACGGGTTTCGTTCAGCAAAAAGGCCCGGCGAGTCCGGGCCTTTTTTTATCTTTCGGGTCGCTTTGGTCAGGATGTCATGCAAACGCGAACAGCCTGACGACGATCGTCGGGGGAAGTCACCGCCTGCCGAAACGCATCGGCCAGGGCAGTGGCCTGCGCCTCTGCCTGCGGCTTTGCAACGCCCGCGCTTTCGAGCTTCCGCCTGCTGGGAGCGGCAATCGAATGAAGCCGCAAAAAAGCCGGCTCGGGGCCGGCTTTTCTGTCTGAACCGCGAACGCGCGGCTACTTGAGTTTCGTTTCCTTGTACTTGACGTGCTTGCGCGCGACGGGATCGAATTTCATGATCTCCATCTTGTCGGGCATGTTCTTCTTGTTCTTCGTCGTCGTGTAGAAGTGGCCCGTTCCGGCCGACGATTCCAGCTTGATCTTTTCGCGAGGCATGGTTCCTCCGGTTGCGTCAGACGTGCTCGCCGCGCGCGCGAAGGACGGCGAGGACGGCATCGATGCCGTTCTTGTCGATGGTGCGCAGCGCGTTGTTGGTGAGGCGCAGGCTCACCCAGCGGTTTTCGCTCTCGACCCAGAACCGGCGGCGCTGCAGGTTGGGCAGGAAGCGCCGCTTGGTCTTGTTGTTGGCGTGCGAAACGTGGTGGCCCACCATCGGGGCCTTTCCGGTTACTTGGCAGACTCGAGCCATCGCTCGCTCCTCGGCAGAAGGGGTTGCGCGTTGCAAAGCCGGTAAGTATGACCTAAATCGCCGGAAACATCAATAGGTTACCGCCTTTGGATCATTCCCGACCTGGGGCGTGACCCGGTTTGGTTGAACGACCGCATCACTCCGCATCCCTCACAGCAGCCCCCGCTCCGCGAACGACACCACCCGATGCCCCGCCACGACGAAGTGGTCGAGCGTGCGGATGTCGACCAGCGCCAGCGCCTGCTTGAGCGCCTGCGTCAGCAATTCGTCGGCGCGCGACGGCTCGGCGACGCCCGACGGATGGTTGTGCGCGAAGATGACCGCCGCCGCGTTGTGCGCGAGCGCGGCCTTCACGATCTCGCGGGGGTAGACGCTGGTTTGCGCAAGCGTCCCGCGAAAAAGCTCGTCGGCCGCGAGCAGCCGATGCTGGCTGTCGAGAAACAGCACGACGAACGCCTCGTGCGGCAGCGCGGCGAGCGTTAGCCGCAGATAGTCGCGTACCGCTTCGGGCGACGTGAGCGTGCTGCCGTGCGTGACTTCCTCGCGCAGCAGCCGCCGCGCGAGCTCGATGCCCGCCTTGAGTTTCGCCGCCTTCGCGGGACCGACGCCCGCCGAGCTCGCCAGACGCGCAAGTGGCTCGCCGAACAGGCCCGACAACCCGCGATGCCGCCCGAGCAGACCGCGCGCGACGTCGAGCGCGGACGCGGACGAGGTTCCCGTGCCGAGCACGACGGCGAGGAGCTCGGCGTCGGTGAGCGCTGCAGGGCCCTGCGCAAGCAGGCGCTCGCGCGGGCGTTCACCGGGCGGCCATTGGCTGATGGACGACATTTCACGCACGATCATGAATTCGGCGGCATGGCGAGAGTAGTGGCCGAGTCACAGATTGCGAATCGGTCGAACGGACGAATCGCAATCCGCCGGTCGTGCGACTAAAGTTCAAAAATAGACGAACCGTCGATTGCCCCCGGCTTGCCCGGCTACTCCGATGGGCTTATAATTAGACCAGACTTAGTCTGGAAAGGCCACACCTGATGGAAACGGTGAACATCTACGACGCAAAGACCCGCCTGTCGCAACTGGTGGACAAGGTCGTCGCGGGCGAGGATGTTGTTGTCAGTCGAAACGGCAAGCCACTCGTCCGCATCACGCGACTCGAAAGCGCCAGGCGGCCCATCCGGTTCGGCGTGCTGAAGGGCAAGGTGAAGATCCCTCGCGACTTCGATGCGCCGCTACCTTCGAATGTGCTCGCCGAATTCGAGGGTTCCTGATGCGGCTTCTGCTCGACACCCACATCTTCATATGGGCGGTCATCGGCAGCACGTCACTCAGCGCTCAGGCTCGGCGGACGATCGAAAACGCCGAGGCCGTCTTCGTGTCTGCGGCATCCATCTGGGAAATTGCGATCAAGGCGCGCCTCGGCAAAATCAAGGCGGACCCGAACGCTCTCGTCGCCGCGATCGACCAGAGCGGTTTTTTGGATCTTCCCGTTTCCGCGCTACATGCGGCGGGAGTCGCCCGGCTGCCTGCGCTCCACAACGATCCCTTCGACCGCCTGCTGATCGCCCAGGCGATGCTGGAGCCGCTGCGTTTCCTCACGGCAGACGCGAGCCTCAGGCCGTACACTGATCTCGTTACGCTTGCCTGACGTTGCCCGGTCGACCATGATCGTTCTGGCCACATCCGTCCGCTACTTCGGCTCGCATACGTAGTCTTCGCGCACGAATGAACACCGCACCGGCCGTGGCAGCGGCCGCCTGCCTCGCCTTCGCGAGTTGCGCCGCGGCTTTCACGCAGAATGTGGAACTCGAGGCGGGGCTCAGCAGGAGCGATCCCAAAGCGCTGATGCAGTTTCCCGCGAAGGGATACCGGGACGGCGCCGCTGGATTTTTCCGCGACAACAATCTCCAGATCGTTCCAGGTTCCGAACGGGCCTGGTGTCAGGATCGCGATCGTGGCGTCCTGAAGCCCGGCTGCTATGTCGAGTGGTCCTATCACCAGCGCGGCTACAATCAGCGAACGCCGGATGGCGAGCCGTGCGGTTACCTCGCTCGCTGGTATCGGGCACCGGGCGCCAAGACTTATGCCCCAACGACCGGATCGCCGTTCGCCGATGTGATTGCGCGCTCGGACATGAACGCGCTGGTGCTCGAGGAAACCTCGTCAATGCCGGCCAAGCTTCGCGACGTGCGGCGTCTCGATTGGTGCACCACCGAATCGGTACAACGATAGCCGGCCGCACTCGAACGCTGCCGCAAGCGGCGTGCGCGATCGACTACTGCCGCAGCGGGTTCTCCCAGCGAAGGTCCGGAAAGCGCGCGAAGTCCCCGTCAGTGGAGCACAGCATGAGGCCGTGCTCGATCGCAAGCGCCGCGAGATGTGCATCGGGCACGAGATTGCCCGACACGTTTGCACGCTCCAGCAGGCGTCCCAGAATTGCTCTGTGGCGCTCGCCGGGCTCAGGTATCCACGCAGCGTCGCAGCCCAACCACTCCGTCACCTGGCGCCACGCGTCGTCGATCGATGCGGGACGCTCGAACACCCGACGATTGGTCACCAGGCGCAGGAAGCCAAGAATGCTCGCCCACGGCAGCGCAACCTGAGCCGTCCCGTTCAGGCGCGAATCGAGCCATTCGCGTGCGCCCGCGTGTTGCGCGAACGAGCTCACATAGGCGTAAACGAGAAGGTTCGCGTCGACGAGGATCATCGAAACGATTCACCGTCGATCGCTGCGATGATTTCGGCGACGTCATCAACATTACCTAACAGACACCGGCCGAGATCCGCAGGCGTGGTCTTGAAGGCGGCGCGACGCCTGCCGGGTCCGACCATGGTCTTCAATCCCTCGCGAAGCGCCTCGTTGATCAGCGTTTTCATGCTTTGCCGCCGGCTCTTTCGCAGGCGCTCGACCATGGCGGCAACGTCCTTGTCCAGCGTCAACGTCGTTCTCATGCATCAAAGCATAATGGACTTGATGCTCTGATGTCAAAACTCGGCTGCAACCCTCGGGAACATTGCGAAACGAGGCAGGCGTCAGTCAGCCCTGACTATCGTAAACTCCCGGCCACCCTCATATCGATCTTATGGACGATTTGCGAACCGCCGAGACGCTCGATCAAGCGCCGAAACCGCTGTCGCGCATCGTCCTCGGCGTGACCGGCGGCATCGCGGCGTACAAGGCCGCCGAGCTCGTGCGGCTGCTGGTCAAGGATGGCGTCACGGTCGACGTCGTCCTCACCGAAGCCGGCGCGCGCTTCGTCACCGCCACGACGTTCCAGGCGCTGTCGGGGCGTCCTGTTCTCTCCGATCTCTGGCAATCGGGTGCCGACAACGCGATGGGGCACATCGCGGTCTCGCGTGGCGCCGATGCGATCGTCGTCGCGCCCGCGACCGCCGACTTCATTCGCAAGCTCGCGCACGGCGCCGCGGACGATCTGCTCTCGACGCTCTGCCTCGCGCGCGAGTGCCCGCTGCTCGTGGCGCCGGCGATGAACCGGCAAATGTGGTGGAACGCGGCGACGCAGCGCAACGTGGCGCAGCTCGTTGCGGACGGCATCGCGATCCTTGGCCCCGACACCGGCGAGCTCGCATGCAACGAAAACGGCGAGGGCCGGATGCTCGAGGCCGCGGAGATCTACGCGGCACTTGTCGCATCACGGCAGCCCAAGGTGCTGGCGGGCAAGCGCGTGCTGCTGACCGCAGGTCCGACGGTCGAGACGATCGATCCGGTGCGCAGCATCACCAACGCGAGCTCGGGCAAGATGGGATTCGCCATCGCGCAGGCGGCGGCAGAAGCCGGTGCCCACGTCACGATGGTCGCCGGTCCGACATCGCTCGCGACGCCCGCCGGGGTCGACCGCATCGACGTGCGCAGCACCGCCGAGATGGCGCAAGCCGTGTTCGACCGCGTCGCCGATTGCGACATCTTCGTCGCGGTCGCGGCCGCCGCCGACTACACGCCTGCCCGGCCTCAAGCGCAGAAGATCAAGAAATCGGGCGGCCCTCTCACCGTGGAGCTCGAGCCGACGACCGACATCCTGGCGACGGTCGCGGCGCGGCAAAATCCGCCGTTCTGCGTCGGCTTCGCGGCCGAGAGCCAGGACGTCGTGCGGTTGGCGGAGGAAAAGCGCAGGCGCAAGCGGCTGCCTCTGATCGTGGCGAACCGGGCACAGGATGCGCTAGGGAATGCGGAGAACGAGGTCACGCTGCTGGATGATGCAGGCGCGCATCCGTTGCCGAAGGTGGAAAAGTTGGCGCTAGCGAGGAGGCTGGTGGGGGAGATTGCGACGCGGCTGGTGCCAAATGAGACGCCGGGGAACGCTGGACACTAGCGCGATTGACGTTAAAGCGCTGGATCGCTAGGGTCGATACCAAGCGCGCCACCGAGCAGCACCGACTTATAGGCCACCACGATGCAGTTCGGGGATCTCTCACTAAAGCGCTGTCGCTACGGTTGGATGGTTTATCCCGGGCCACTGTCTCCTGGTCCTTTCATCGGCAAGTGCCTGGAACTGTACGGCCAGTACAGCGAAGGTGAGGTCGCGCTGATGCGCGCCTTTCTGCACGAGGGTGATACGGTAATCGACGTTGGTGCAAACATCGGCGCCTTTACCGTACCGATGGCGCAGATGGTAGGCGACAAGGGTTCGGTCTATGCCGTGGAATCCGATCCGCAAACGTTCAATGTGCTGTGTGCGAATCTTGCCTTGAACGGCATCCGGAACACCAAGCCGCTCAATGGGTTCGTCGCCACCGGGGAAGGTGCTGTTGCCGAAGTGACGAACACTACGAGCGGTCCTGTCGGCAACCCATCTGCTTCCGCCTTCCTGACCCTCGACTCGCTCGAACTCAATGCGTGCCATTTCATCAAGGTCGACGTCGATGGGGGTGAACTCGAAGTGTTTCGTAGCGGTGAAATGCAAATCGAACGTTTCCGGCCGATCCTTTATTTCGAGAACGAGCTCCGCGACAAATCGGTCGAGTTACTCAGGTTCGTGATCGATACGCTGGGCTATCACCTCTACTTTCACCCGACACCACTCTTCGAGCCAAGCAATTTCTTCGGCAACACGGTCAATCACTGGGCACCCACAGAATTCGTGTCCATGATGGTTCTCGGTGTGCCTGCGGAGCGCAAGCTCAGCATCGGTCTCAAGCGAATCACCGACCCCAATGACTGGTGGGATTTCAGCGTACCGGTCAGCAGTTATTTCAACCTGTCACACTGAGTTCCCGCGCGCATGGATCTGGAGTCCTCGCTCGCATCAAAAGCAATGGCGAGCGCATGGCAGTAATCCTTCTCACCGGCGGCACCGGCTATGTGGGCTCGCATACCTGTGTCGAACTGATCAACGCCGGCCACGATACCGTCGTGTTCGACAATCTCTGCAACAGCTCGGCGGTCGTCGTTGACCGCATCGAGAAGATCACCGGCAAGCGGCCCCGCTTCATCGAGGGAGACATTCGCGACTCCAGCTTGCTCGATCGCGCGTTCAGTGATCATCGGATCGACGCAGTCGTACATTTCGCGGGGCTGAAGGCAGTAGCCGATTCGGTGGCACGGCCCCTCGATTACTACGTAAACAATGTCGCAGGCTCCGGGACGCTTTTGGAGGCCATGCAGGCGCATGGCGTGCGCAGAATTGCGTTCAGCTCGTCGGCCACGGTCTACGGCGCGGCCAGCGCAATGCCGCTGACCGAGCGGTCCCCGACCGCACCCGCGAATCCCTATGGCCACACCAAGCTGATGGTCGAGCAGATTCTCCACGACGTGGCTCGCTCAAGCCCTGACTGGCGCACGATGTGCTTACGGTATTTCAATCCCGTGGGGGCACACGGGAGCGGCATGATCGGCGAAGATCCGCGCGGTACGCCCAACAACTTGGTGCCCTACATCGCGCAGGTGGCGATCGGACGGCTGCCGCGGCTCCGCATTTTTGGAAACGACTATTCGACACCGGATGGCACCGGAGTCAGGGATTACATTCATGTCACCGATCTGGCGCTGGGACATGTGGCTGCAATCGAACGGTTGATGGACGAGGCGCCGGTGGCCCATGCGGTCGTCAACCTCGGGACGGGACAGGGACATAGCGTGCTCGAGCTTCTGTACGCATTCATGCGGGCGACCGGGCACGCGATCCCTTATGAATTCGCGGAACGGCGGGCGGGAGACGTCGCGACATCATTCGCGGACGTGACGTTGGCAAAGAGTTATCTGAAATGGGCCGCCGTGCGCGACCTGGATCAAATGTGTGCCGACGCGTGGCGATGGCAGTCAATGAATACGAAAGGTTACGCGAGTTGACGTCGGAATCGAAAGTCTTTTGCCACGGCAGAACGTAGGAAATGGAACAAACACCCATCAACCTGGCCGCCAATGGCGACGTCCTTCTGCTCATGCCCAAGGATGCGCGCCGGATAATCGAGGTTGGTTGCAGTGGCGGCGGTCTGGCTCGCGAATATCGTCCAACCAATCCCGGGTGCGAATACGTCGGCATCGAAATCAACGATACCTATGCGAAGGTTGCACGGGAGCATTGCACGCGGGTCCTGGTGGATGACATCGAGCACATGAGCGACCAAGTCTTCGCCTCGCTCGCAGGATCCGCATGCTGGATCTTCGGCGACGTCCTGGAGCATCTCTACGATCCGTGGGCGGTACTGCGGCGAATTCGCGCGTCACTGTCGCCGGAATCCTCGGTCATCGCGTGCATTCCCAATGCGCAACATTGGAGCCTGCAGGCAAGACTGAACTGCGGGCAGTTCCGGTACGAAGAGAAGGGGCTCATGGATCGAACGCACATCCGGTGGTTTACCCGGGCGACGATCGACGAAATGTTCGCTTCCTGCGGCTACACGATTGTCGACGGACGTTGCCGGATCCTCGACGAGCCGCACCGCGAGGTTGCCTTGGCAGGCATACGAGCATTCGCCGAAATCATCGGCGCGGACGTGGAGAAGGCGTCAACCGACGCAATGCCGCTGCAATACGTCGTGCGCGCCATGCCGGTGTAGGCACGAACCCGCAATCGTCCTTCCCATGCAAACCATTCGCCTCCGGATCCTCGACGGTCGAATCAACGCGCATCTTCCGGCGTATGCGACGCCTGGTTCGGCCGGCCTGGACTTGCGCGCCTGCCTGGACGAGCCTTTGACGCTCGCGCCTGACGCCGCGCATCTGATTTCAACCGGCATCTCGATCCATATCGGCGATCCCGGCCTTGCCGCGCTGATCCTTCCGCGGTCCGGTCTCGGCCACAAGCACGGCATCGTCCTCGGCAATCTCGTCGGCCTGATTGACTCCGACTACCAGGGACCTCTGATGGTGAGTTGCTGGAATCGCGGCCGTGAAGGATTCACGATCAACCCGCTCGACAGGATCGCGCAACTGGTCATCGTCCCGATCGTGCAGACGGCGTTCCATGTCGTCGAGACGTTCGAAACCACCTCTCGCGGCGCCGACGGGTTCGGCAGCAGCGGCTCACGCTGACGATGTCACTGTTCAAGCGCCTGGCAACGAAGCCGACCCCCCCTGCGCCGCAGCCCGCAATGGAACTGGCCGTCGCGCATCACCAGGGCGGGCGGATAGACGAAGCAGAAGCAATCTACCGCCAGGTGCTGGACACTGACCCCGGCAATCTTGACGCCCTGCATCTTCTGGGAGTTGTTTCGCTCCAGCGCGGCAAAGCTCAGGAGGCGGTCGATCTGATCAGCCAGTCGCTTGCCGAGCGCCCCAACGACCCCAACGCACTTAACCATCTCGGCGAGGCCTACCGCTTTCTGGGGTTCCTCGACGAAGCCAAAACCTGTTTCGAGAAGGCCCTGGCGCTCAAGGAGGATTTCTTCCAAGCGTACAACAATCTCGGCAATGTGTATCAGGCCGGTGGGCGGCTCGACATGGCGATGTCATGGTACCAAAAGGCGCTCGAGATCAATCCTGAATACGCCGAGGCGCATACCAACCTCGCCAACGCATTGCAGGAAAGCGGCCAATGCGATGCTGCGATCGCATGCTACGAGCGCGCGTTGGACCTTCGGCCGGATTTTGCGGCGGCATCGTTCAATCTGGGCAATGCTTACAAGAGCCTGCGGCGGTACGACGATGCGATCCCGAGGTTCCAGAAGACAATTTCCTTGAATCCCGCGTTGACGGAGGCGCATCTCGCTCTCGGACGCTGCTACCACGAACTCGGGGAGCGCGACCGCGCGATGGAGTGTTTCCGCCACGTCGCGTCGGTACAGCCCGAAAATCCAGAGGCGCGATGGGCGCTCGTGCTGACCGAGCTTGCGCTGGTGCATGACGATCACGGCGCCGTCGAGGATTACCGCAACTCCTTCGCCCGGGGATTGCATGAGCTCGAGCGCTGGTTCGATGCGGATCGCGTCAAGACCGGGTTTATCGCGGTTGGAACGCAGCAGCCGTTCTACCTTGCATATCACGAGGAAAACAACCGGGAGATACTCTCGCAATACGGAAGGCTGTGCCGCCGCCTCGCAGAAGTCTGGCAGGATGAACAACGACTGGCGGTTCGCAAACCAAAGCCGGGAAAGCGGATTCGGATCGGGCTCGTATCGGCGCACCTATCCGATCACTCGGTCTGGCACGCACTGGTGAAGGGGTGGTGTCAGAACGTCGATTCAGCTCGTTTTGAGCTGCACCTGTTTTCCTTGAACAAGACCGTCGACCGCGAAACGGAAATCGCCGAGTCATGCGCGTCGCGCTTCATTCAAGGACTCGTCCGACCGCAACAATGGGCGGAAGCCATCCTTGCCGAGCCGCTCGACATCCTGATCTATCCGGAGATCGGCATGGATCCGATGGCCGCGAAGCTTGCGAATCTTCGGCTGGCCCCCGTGCAGGCGACGACATGGGGCCATCCGGAGACCTCCGGCCTGCCCACGATCGACTATTACATCTCGGCGGCAGCCTTCGAGCCCGCAGGCGCGCAAAACAATTACACCGAGCAACTGATCCAGCTTCCTAACCTTGGCTGCTGCTATCACCCGCTGGATGTCGTCTACGAAGACATATCGCTTGCAGATCTCGGCATCGATGCGGGCATACCCTTGTTCGTATGCCCGGGCACGCCATTCAAATATGCGCCGCAGCATGACTGGATATACCCCGCCATCGCACGCGAGCTCGGAGCATGCCGATTCATCTTCTTCAGGTACCCGCTGGAGACGCTGTCGCGCCGCTTGATGCAGCGTTTGGAGGGGGCCTTTGCGCAGGCGGGACTCGCTTACAGGGACTATGTCGTCGAGGTGCCGTGGCTTTCGAAACCGCAGTTCAACAGCCTAATGCGGCAAGCGACCGGTTTTCTCGACACGATAGGATTCTCCGGATTTAACACGGCAATCCAGGCCATCGAGTGCGGCTTGCCCGTCGTGACCCGGGAGAGCCGGTTCCTGCGCGGTCGACTGGCCAGCGGCGTGCTGCGCCGCATATCGATGACCGAATTGATTGCGGAATCGGAGCAGAAATACGTGGATCTCGGAGTTCGCCTCGGACGTGATGACGCCTTCCGTGCCGTCTCGCAAGAACGAATCAAGCAATCGCGCGAAGTTCTATATGACGATATCGCGCCGGTGCGGTCGCTTGAGGACTTCTGCGTGAGGGTTGCGTAATGGTTGAATGCACAACGCAAGTCATGGGCCACTTCTCCAAGATCCCGCCGCCCACTCCGAGCGCGAGGCTTTGACTTCATGAATATTCAGCCTGGCGAGGATGCTGCCGAATTCGCCGAACGTGACGCGTGGCTTCGCGCGATTATTGTTCGCATGTTCGAGTTGATGCACCATCTCGAACAGGACAACTTCGATACGGCCCGCTACCG